>AUXO013444197.1_pt1 | contig 17419 bp, 17 predicted proteins | sample 768731 | NCBI WGS metagenome assembly AUXO01 (sample SAMN02715735, study PRJNA202380) | gut metagenome | biome: sheep rumen | host: Ovis aries | place: New Zealand: Palmerston North
ATGAAAAGTTTAGAAGAATTTGTAGAGCTCTTTGCAGAGCAGTTCGATGACACTGATGCAAGTGAAATCAAAGCCAACACTGTTTTCCATGACCTCGATGAATGGTCTAGCCTTATTGGTTTAAGTGTTATTGCTATGGTTGACGAAGAATTTGATGTTGCATTAAAAGGCGACGAACTGCGTTCGGCGGTAACAGTAACAGATTTATATAACACAATAGTAAGTAAGCAATAATGGCTTTTTTTGAGTTTAAAAACCTTAAGATTTCTGGTATTTCTGTTTGTGTGCCCAAAAACATTGTAAAAAGCGAGGATCTTAATCTCTCTAACGATTATGATGCTACTGCGTTTATTGAGACAACAGGAATTAAAGAACGTAGGCTTTCTAACGAGTTCACAACGTCTGATTTGTGCTATACTGCAGCAGAAAGGTTAATCTCTGATTTGGGTTGGGACAAATCGGAGATTGGCCTTCTGATTTTTGTTTCACAGAATGCAGATTACATTCTGCCAGCCACTGCATGCATACTCCAAGATAGGTTAGGGTTGGATAAGGAGTGCTATGCCGAGGATATAGCTTTGGGTTGTTCTGGCTGGGTGTATGGTCTTTCCACCGCAAGTGGATTGATGGGCAATGGTAACGTGAAGAAAGCATTGTTACTTGTTGGTGATGCTAAAAGAAGAGCGGAATATGAACTCGACACTTTGATGGGCTTTTCTGGAACGGCTACTGCCATTGAATATGAGGAAGGAGCCAAGGGCTTCAAATTTCATATGGGAACAGATGGTAGTTGTTACAAATCCATAATTATTCCTGATGGTGGAGCAAGGAATATGACAACTGCCAAATCATTTGAATTGGAAGATGTAAATGGTAAGATGATCAACCGTCTCACACCACGTATGGAAGGTATGGATGTGTTCAGTTTCGCCATAACAGTTCCACCTAAATCCATCAAGAAACTTGCTGAACATTATGGTTTCAACTATCAAAATGCTGATTATTTTGTTTTTCACCAGGGTAACGTTATTATGTTGAATAAAATAATCAAGAAATTAAAAGTGGAACCCGAAAGAATGCCACTTTCGCTGCCATATTTCGGCAATACCTCTTCCTCATCGATACCATTGACAATTGCGACCCAATTAAAAGGTAAGATTGAGAATAAACTTACTAAATTCATAGGCTGTGGATTTGGAGTCGGTCTTTCCTGGGGTACAGTCGCTTTTGAAACTAACAACTTGGTTATTTCAGATCTTATTGAAGTATGAGCGGAATGACCCCTTTTTCTCTTGAGGAAAAGAGAATTTTAGTAACCGGTGCTTCTTCTGGTATTGGCCGTGCCACCGCTATTGAATGTGCTAGTGCAGGTGCATCTGTAATTATAAATGGTCGCGATAAAGAACGGCTTTCCGACACCTTTTCAAACTTGGAGAGAGAGAGACACACACACTTGATGATACAAGGTGATTTAACGGACGCTAACATCGTTGATGAAATATGCAAGGGTGTTGGCCAGTTGGATGGTGCGGTTCTCTGCGCTGGGAAAGTGCAAAATGTACCTTTTTCATTTATGACACGGGAAAAGATTGATGATATTTTTGAGGTGAATTTCTATTCACAAGTAGAGTTGATGAGGATGTTGTACAAACGTAAAGTTTTGAAGAAAGGCGCATCTGTAGTGGTTGTTGCTTCAATAGGTGGTATTTATAAATATGCCTTTGGAAATGCTATATACGGAGCATCAAAATCGGCATTGAATTCAATGGTGAAATATGCAGCCCGAGAATTTGCTGGGCGATATATACGAGTTAATAGTATATGTCCAGGAATGGTAGAAACTCCTCTGATTACAGATGAAGCTATTACAACTGAGCAACATGCCAAGAATATGGCAGAGTATCCTTTGGGGAGGTATGGAAAACCCGAAGAGATAGCATACGGTGCCGTGTATTTACTTTCAGATGCTGCTTCTTGGGTTACAGGTCAACAATTGGTTATTGATGGAGGAAGAACTATATCTTAAAATATGAAAAAAAATCCGTTTATATTAAACAATAAGGTCATTCTAGTAACTGGAGCCGGTGGTGGCATAGGTCGTGCCACTGCCATAGCCTGTGCCCAAATGGGGGCTTCCGTCATCGTTACCGACATTAACGAAAGCACACTTTCCGAGACTTTAGTCCAATTGGTAACAAATGAAAATCAAAACCATCAGCAATTGGTGGCCAACCTTTGCAGTCAGGAGTCTCTTGACGAAATGGTTTCCACTTGTCCGAATATTGATGGACTGGTATGTTGTGCAGGAATATCCAAAATACTTCCTATTCAATTTTTGAACGAGGATGACTTCAATAAGATTATGGACATCAATGCTTTCTCTCCAATTTACTTGACTCAAAAGCTGTATAAGAGAAAAAAGATTAATAAAGGAGGTTCTATTGTCTTTGTTGAAAGTATTAGCGGTGTCAAGATGGTGTCGATGGGCGGAGTGATGTATGCGGTTTCCAAGAATGCATTGGATGCATTTATGCGCAATGCAGCCTTGGAATTTGCGGCACGTAATATCCGCTCTAATAGTGTAAATCCGAGTCGCGTCAACACCAATTTGATAAGGAGCAGCTCTTATTCTGAAGAAGATGTTGTGAAGGACATGAAGACCTATCCTTTGAAACGCTATGCCGAGCCAGAAGAGATTGCAAACTGTATCATTTTCCTGCTCTCGGATGCATCGTCATATGTCACAGGTCATGCATTGATAGTGGATGGAGGAAAGACACTATCGTGATTCATAAATTCTATAAACCCAAATATTAAAATAAATAGAAAATCTGTTTTTTTTTGAATTAATGATTATGATTGATAGTCAAGAAATTTGCCCCCTCCCATCCCAGCCACCCTACCAATTCTCAAAAATAAACCAAGTAGGTGAAACAAGACTATATTGGGTTGATTTGGCTAAATCGTTTGGTTTATTTCTTGTGTTTTGGGGTCATACATTATATGGTGGATCACATGTTGCAGATGTTATTAATAGAGCAATCTATTCGTTTCATATGCCATTGTTTTTTATTCTTTCTGGTTATGTGACTAAACCTGATACAAATTCATTTTGGCAATATGTCATTAAGAAGTTTAAGCGCATTATTTTACCATCATTTATCCTATATGTCTTGACATTACCTGTTTTTTTATGGCTGTTTATTGATACGTCAAGTATTACTTTGTATTCTTTTATCACCCGTTTCTTTTATATTTTCGGTGAATGTTTTGGTGATAAGCCAGTGTGGTTTTTCTTTTCCTTATATCAGATCTATATTTTGATAAAATTATTAAACTTACCTAATGCAAAGATAGGAAAGATGATAATAGTATTGGTGTTTAGTCTTTTGTTTTCCTTTTTGTTTTATATTTCAGGTGTTGGATATTTCAAGTTTTTTGGTTTTGATAAATGTGTGTTAGGTCTTTTCTTCTATGTTTTTGGTATGATTCTGAGAAAAACTAGATACGAAAATTATATATTACGGATAGGTTTGATACTTTTGCCCATTTGGTTGATTACAGGCGTTTTACTTAATGCCAAGGTGAGAATGTATGATATGCATTTAGGTAATTTTTGGTTCTTTATTGTTTCTGGAATAACAGGGTCGTTATGTTTTTTCTCTTTCAGCAAATTATTTGAACTATTTAAAAACAAATTAATTGTTCAAAATATTATGAAATATGCGAAATGGACTGTTTTTATTGTTAGCAGCCATTATGTGTTATCGTTCCTTTTCCATTTCTTATTTGAAAAGTTACAATTGTTGAATACAATATATTATGATGTGGTTAGCCTTTGCTTCGTAATTATAGCACTGGTTTTGTATTTTCCTATATGTAAGTGCATGGAAAAGCATGCACCTATAATAATCTGATATAGAAATGAATCCTAATGTAATTATCACTGGCTCTAACCGAGGCATAGGCAAGGCAATGTTGGAAACCTTTGCAGCCGCCGGTGCCAATATATGGGCATGCGCCAGAAAGGCAACGCCCGAATTGGAATCATGGCTCAATGTAACAGCCGAAGCCAACGGTGTTTGGATTAAGCCTGTCTATTTTGAAATGACAGATGCCGAGGCCATCAATGCGGGCATACAGTCTATCATTGACGATGGTCAGCCTATCGATGTGTTAGTCAACAATGCCGGCATTTCAACTGTGGGTTTGCTGAGCATGAGCAAGGTGGAGGATATTGAGAAACTGTTTGAGGTAAACTACTTTGCTATGCTTCGTGTCATACAGAAGGTGTCAAAGCGAATGTCGCGCCAAAAGCACGGCGTGATTATCAATATGGGTTCCATTGCTGGCATCGAGCCTCAACCCGGCAAGATTGCCTACGGCAGCAGTAAGGCCGCTGTGATGATGATGACCAAATGTCTGGCCAAAGAACTTGGTCCTATGGGTATCCGTGTGAATGCCATAGCCCCAGGTCCGATTGAGACTGAAATGATACACCAATACAAGGATGAGGTGTTGGAAAAATTGGCAGCGGAATCATCATTGCGTAGGCTGGGAAAGACGGAGGAGATTGCCCGTGTGGCTCTCTTTCTGGCTTCCGACCAGGCTTCCTATATCAATGGGGAAATCATCAAGGTGGACGGAGGAAGATGAAATGTTAAGAGTTAAAATGAAAAGTTAAGAGTTAAACTTATTATTCCATGAATAGAAGAATCCTGTCAGAAGAAGAAATAAAGGCGATGTGTAAGCGGATGCGGCTGCATGCCATGGATATGGCTTTGGCTGCGGGTAACCGTGGAGCGCATGTCAGCGGCAGTCTTTCGTGCATCGAAATCTATGCCGTGTTATATGGTGCAATATTGAATTTCGATACCGACAACCAGTTGTGGAACGACCGTGACCGTTTCATAGCAGGCAAGGAACATGCCCGTCTAGCTGAATACCCTGCACGTGCCGAGATGGGATTCTATCCTGTGGAGGTGCTGAACAGTTACGAGCAAAACGACGGTCTGCTGGTGGGTCACCAGTTGCGTAAGGAATTGGGAGTGGACTACGCTTCGATGAGCTTGGGTATGGAGATGTCGTTTGCCGTGGGCAAGGCGTTGATTGCCAAACAGACCGAGCAGAAATACCATGTATATTGCCTGCTGGGTGATGCCGAGTGCGAGGAAGGCCCTGTGTGGGAAGCCTTTATTGCAGCTGCCCATTACAAATTGGGCAATCTTACGGTGATTATCGACCGTAACCACATGTCGGTGGATGGCAATACTGAGGAGCTGATGGCGCAACTCGATATGCAGAAGAAGATGGAAGCCTTCGGTTGGGAGTCGGTGACGGTTGATGGTCACGACGTTCACCAACTGATAGTGGCCTTGAAGCACAAACCCGAAGGGAAGCCTTATGCCATCATTGCCAACACTACCAAGGGCAAAGGCGTTTCGTTTATTGAGAACAATAAATCATGGCATCAGGCGGTGTTGAACGAAGAACAGTACCGTCAGGCCGTTGAAGAAATAAAAAACAGTTGAGTTATGGTAATCAATCCGGCATTAATAAAAGCGTACGCCCGAATGGGCCAGAAGGGAGCTGCGGCTGGCATTGGAATGATGGAACTGGCCAAGCAAGACCCTGATATGAGGGTGGTGGTGGCCGATAGTGTAGCCATTGCCAGCCTTGACCGTTTTTACAACAATTATCCCAACCAGGTAGTCAATGCAGGTATTTCGGAACAAAGCATGATTGGCATTGCCGCAGGTCTGTCGTCGGAAGACGGGCGTGCGGTGTATGCCTGTACCTACGCAGCCTTTGTCCTGGTAAAGGCCATCGAGTTTGTGCGCCACAACTTGGCCTACCATAAGTTTAATGTTAAAATTGTGGGCAACTCTGCTGGCTTTGCCATGGAGACCCTCTCCATCTCGCATTGGGCAACCGAGGATATAGCCATGGCTCGTGCCTTGCCCAATATGACCATCCTTTCGGCTGCAGACAGTTTGGAAGCCATCAAGATGGTGATTGCCGCACATGATGTGCAAGGGCCGGTGTATGTGCGTCTGTCAGGTCTGCTGAACTGTCCTATCGTGTATGAGAAGGATTTCGATTACCAGATTGGCAAGGCAAATACGTTGCGTGAGGGTGATGCTGTAACCGTTTTGGCTACCGGCATGATGGTGCGAGAGGCGTTAGACGCAGCTGAATTGCTTGCGGTACAAGGCATAGAATGTACGGTGGTGGATATGCACACCATCAAGCCATTGGACGAGGAGTGCCTGAACACGGCAGTTGCCAAGTCGAAACTGATAGTCACCGTTGAGGAACACAGCATTATTGGAGGTTTAGGTGGTGCAGTAGCAGAGTATTTGGCAGAGAGAGACAATACGCCGCGCTTGGTGAGAATAGGCGTGAAAGACAATTTCTGCAAATTGGGCGACATACGTTATTGCTGGGAACAGCATGGCTTGACAGCTCCGCAAATAGCAGACAGAATTAAATTGGAGTTTAATAAATAAATATTTAAAGCAAATGAGTAATATTGAAAAACTGAAAAATGCCTTTGTTGAAGGCCTGGAAATCCCTGTAGAAGAAGTTGAAAACGCCACCATGGACACCGTGGAAAAATGGGATAGCATAGGTCAGATGAGCCTTATCGCCATCATCGAGGATGAGTTTGGCATTGAGTTGGAACAGGAAGAGGTAATGCAGTTCACTTCGTTCGCAGTAGGTGTCAACATTCTGAAAAACCATGGCATTGAGTTTTAATCACCCATTCTTGAAAGAATCGGATAATGGTATTTGATATTGAAAGGAAACCTGCGTTGTCGGTGGCGGCCATCGACGATGCAGGTGGACAAGTGACATACGGTGACTTGGTTGCCTTACGGGGAAAGATGTCAGCCGTGTTGCCTGTACGTGAGCTGGTATTCTGCCTCTGTGAGAACAGGGTGGGAGCCTTGGCGGGGTTCCTTGCTTTGTACGACTGCAAAGATGTTTGCTTGTTGCTTAGTGCCAAGATTGACAAGGAACTGTTGGACACACTCTGCGACACCTATCACCCATCCTATTTCTGGATGCCCGAAAGCAAGTGTGGGGAGACTTCCTACAAGCCAGTGTTTAACTATAAGGGGTATGTGCTGTGCAAGACTGGCGATAAAGCTCCAGCGATGCACCTTGATCTGTCGTTCCTGATGACCACATCGGGCACCACGGGCAGTCCCAAACTGGTGCGTCACAAATATGGCAACATCGAATCCAATGCCAAGAATGTGGCGGCGGTATTCGGCTGGTCTGAAAGTGAGCGATGCATTATGGATCTGCCTATGCAATACACCATGGGATTGAACGTCATCAACAGCCACCTCTATGCGGGTGCTACCGTGTTACTGATAGAGGCCAACTTGATGAACCCCAAGTATTGGAGTTTTATCAAGGAGCAAAAGGGTAGCAACTTTACGGGTGTGCCGTTCAGCTACGAAATACTCAGCAAAATGCGTTTCTGGAAGATGGACTTACCTTACCTCACCACCATGGCCGAAGGTGGAGGCAAGCTGTCAGACACCTTGTTCAAGACTTTTGCCGACTATGCGGCAGAAAAGGGGAAGCGCTTCTTTGCTACTTTTGGCACAACGGAGACATCTGCTCGACTGGCTTATCTTCCACCAGAGGATGCCACTACGCATATCGGTAGTATCGGCAAGGCTATTCCTGAAGGGAAGCTGATATTGGTTGACGAAAACGGGAAGGAAGTAACCGAGGCCGACGTGGAGGGCGAATTGCTCTACGAGGGTCCCAATGTCACCATGGGTTATGCCATCAGTAAGGAGGATTTGGCCAAGGGTGACGATTTCTGCGGCGTGTATGAGACGGGAGATTTGGCCAAGAAGGATGTCGACGGCTACTTCTACATTGTGGGTCGCAAAAAGCGTTTCTTGAAACTTTTTGGGTTGCGTGTAAGCCTAGATCAGAGCGAGAAAATTATCTCCGAGCATTTTGGCATTGAGTGCGCTTGCGCCGGTGATGACACCAAGATGATAATTTACATTACAGACGAAGGACTCAAAGACGAAGTGCGTCAATTGATTTCCGACAAGACCGGGTTGAAGACCTCGTTCTTCGAGGTGAAGGTCATTGATTCAATACCACGTTTTGAGTCTGGAAAGATTAATTATAGAACATTGGAATAATATGGCATTATTAAAAATTGAAAACGTAAAGATAGCTGGCATTGCGGCTTGCGTTCCTCCCAAGAGGGTGGACAATATGGACTCAAATCTGATTGAGGATAAGCACGAACTGGAAAAATACATAGAAACCACAGGTGTGCGCTACAGATATATTGCCGAAGACGGCATCTGCTCGTCCGACCTGTGCATGGCTGCTGCCGAAAAGCTGCTTGCAGACATGGGCGTTGATAAATCGGAGATAGGCTGCCTAATTATGGTAACTCAAACTCCTGATTATATCTTCCCAGCTACTGCCTGTGTACTGCAAGACCGTTTGGGGCTGAGTCAAAACTGCATGAGCTTTGATATCACGATGAGTTGTCCTGGTTGGATTTATGGACTCTCAGTGATTTCGTCTATCATAAGTGCCGGCAAGATTAAGAAAGGTTTGCTCCTTGTTGGAGAAACCTCCACAAAGGCCAAATCGCCTTATGACCGTGTGAACCTCTTGGCGGGTGATGCCGGAACGGCCACCGTCTTGGAGTTTTCCGAAGGTACCAATCCTATGTATTTCGCCATGCACACCGACGGCAGCAACTATCGCTCGCTAATTATCCCTGATGGTGGTTACAGAAATCCGATCTCACCAAAGTCGTTTGTGTATTACGAGTGCAAAGATGGCATTAAGCGCAACCGCACCCAATCTAACATGGAAGGCGAAGATATTCTCTCGTTTGCCATGCACGCTGGTCCGAAGTGCATTAAGGAATTGCTTGAACATTTCGAGCTGCCAAAAGACGAGGTGAACTACTTCCTTATCCACCAAGCCAACCGTATGATCAATAAACTTGTCCAGAAGCGCTTGAGAGTGGAAGACGAGCGTTGCCCTTACAACATTGAAGAGTTTGGCAATACTTCTTCTACAACTATCCCATTAATGATTGTGAATAAGTTGCATGATGAGGTTGAAGGAAAGAAGATTGTGGGTTGTGGTTTCGGAACAGGTTTGGCATGGGGCGCCATGTATAATCAACTTGGCGATGTAATGGTTTGCGATTTGGTTCATTATCAACATGATTAAATGAGGGAACTGCATTTTGGGGTCATGTATAAAGTTGATCATGTTGTAGACTCTATTTTTAACTCCATTACATGGATTCTTTCTTACCTGGGATGTAATCAAGTATGGTTGGTTGATTGTGGAGATGTTGAACCAATAATTGATATTGTGGGTAATAGAGAGGTTGGGGGAGTATTGCTTACCCATGCTCACTTCGACCACATTTATGGGTTGCCAGAACTATTAAGGCGTTACCATTGTTGTAAATATTACACAAATGAAAGTGATAGACAGACTTTGGCAGATGCAAAAAAAGAACATGTATTTCTATAATGAATCGCTAGTAACTGTTGAGGGAGGGATTGTACTCTAAAATATGCAAAGATGGTGATGTCATCGACCTTTTCCCCAATATTACAGCCAATGTTTATGCAATCCCAGGTCATCATCCGAGATGTTTGACCTTTATGGTAGAGGATTGCCTTTTACAGGTGACGCATATATGCCTGGCGTGAAGGTGGTGACCAAATTGCCGGGTGGTGATAAACAATTGGCAAATTAATCTACAGAAAAAATACATCAAATAGTACAGGATAAAACAATTTACCCTGGACATAAGGAATTTGAATAATTAAAACTTATAACAATGTCAATACCATTTAACAAGCCTTTCCTTACAGGTAAAGAGGCTCATTACATGTATCAGGCAGTTATGTCTGGAAAAATTTCAGGTAACGGTATTTTCACTAAGAAATGCCAGAACTTTATGGAAGAGAAGTATGGATTCAAGAAATGTCTACTCACAACCAGTGGGACGGATGCACTTGAAATGTGCGCCATGCTTTGTGAATTGAAACCTGGCGATGAGGTGATAGTACCGAGTTATACTTTTGTTTCAACGGCTTTGGCATTTTTGAGAGAAGGGGTTAAGGTGGTGTTTGCTGACAGTTATTCTGATAACCCCAATATCGACCCTGATAAGATAGAGGCTCTCATAACACCAAAGACCAAAGTGATTGTCCCTGTTCATTATGCTGGAGTGGCATGTGATATGGACAAGATTATGGATATTGCCAAGCGACATAACCTTCTCGTGGTTGAAGATGCTGCACAAGCCATTGATTCTTACTATAAAGGACGAGCCCTCGGTAGTATTGGTCATCTTGCATCCTTCTCTTTCCATGAGACGAAGAATGTTATTTCGGGCGAGGGTGGTATGTTGGCTATTAACGATGAAAGGTTTATACGTCGTTCAGAAATAATATGGGAGAAAGGAACGAACCGTGCAGAGTTCTTCCGTGGTGAGGTGAATAAATATGGATGGTGTGATATAGGTAGTTCCTTCTTGCCGTCAGAGATAGTGTCGGCTTTCCTTTGGGCACAATTGGAATGTTTAGAACAGATTCAGGCAAAACGCAAAGCTTTATGGGATGAATACTACAGACTCCTTAAGCCACTTGCTGATGCTGGCAGATTCTCGTTGCCTAATATTCCAGACTATGCTACCAACAATGGCCACATGTTCTATTTGGTCTGCCATAGTATCGAAGAGCGAACCGCTTTGATTTCCAAACTAAAGGCATCGGGAGTGGGTGCTGTTTTCCATTACCTTAGTCTGCATAGTAGCGAATACTACAAAGACAAACACGATGGACGTGAGTTACCTAATTGTGACTATTTTGCCGATTGTTTGGTTAGATTGCCGATGTTTTATGAGCTGGACTTGGCCGATGTGGATCTTATTTGCAGTGCAATAATAGAATTTGAAAAAAATGAAAAATAAAATTCTTTTACTGCTTTCGAACCTTAGGGGAATAAATGGTACTGTTGACCGGTTTAAAAAGTTATATCCCGAATCTGTAATAATACCTATTCTTTTTTCCGACAAAAAAACGGAAGGTTTAAATAATGGGGTTTATCAAGAAGTCGATCCTTACACACTAAAGGCTTTTGTGAATGGTTTTGATTTTATTGGTGTAGTTGCTATTTATGTAAGTTTTATGACAGGTGAGAAGGTGGATTTTATAAAGCATGCCCCTGCAGCAGTAAAATTGATTTGGTCTATTCCAGGTGGTGATTTATATAACCGATATCTTAGATATTTTGGTTATCCAATAGTTTATAGAGAAAACTGGAATCTAAAGTATTGCTTGGGTAAAATAATTAGAAAAATACCACGACGTATAGAGTTTTGTTATTTGGTAAAGAGATGTCAGGTTGTGGTTTCGGCAAATTGCGATTATGAAATCATAAAGAAATATGCACCTAAAAATGCAAAGTTACCGATACATATATATGCAATAGCTTACCCAATGGAAAAAATGATGGGGGATTTATATGGGCAACCATTTGTTGTGAATACTACAAACAGAGTTGTAATTGGGAATTCCGCATCAAAAACTAATAATCATTTGTATGTACTGAAATGTTTGTCTTCATTTGACATCAAGGAAGCTTCATTATCATTAATAATGAGTTATGGAGATTCTAATGGAGCTTACAAGAATAAAGTGAAGGCCGCATACCGCAATGTTTATGGTGATAAGGTGTCGTTTGTCACAGATTATGTTCCTTTGGACGAATTTAACCGACGACTACTTACAGCAACACATTTTATTTATGGAAACTGGCGCCAAGAGGCAGTCGGAAATATTTTGACGGCTTTTTACCTTGGGGGAAAAGTTTACCTTTCCCAACGCAATCCTTTATTAAATGATTTTAAGATGAAAGGTTTTGTTGTATACTGCCTTGAGGATATAACAGATTCTTTCTTTTCTCCATTATCTGAAGATGATAAAAAACATAACCGTAGGTTAATAGACGAACTGTATAATAAAGAACGGGCTGCTTCTTTATTTGAAAAAGGCTTGGAATCAATTATGTAAAGAGAAGTATGGTGACAAGAAAAAAAAAATTTGGCATTAATGCATATTTAGTTCTATTTGCTCATCGAATATGTAAGTTCTTTGGCATTCAATTGTTCTACCAGTCGTCAAGAGGTGTTAAAGTATTGAATAGAAAAGAAGACAATATAATACCATCAATAGATGGGACGGTCAATGTTGATGCATCAATAGTGCGGTTTTTTGCGGATGGTTTATTTGACGAATATTCACTTACTGGCAAAAGTTTGTTGGATTCCCCACATTATAATCTTTTGAAAGGTATTATAGAAAAAGATTACTCTTTGTGTGAAGATTATGTCTGTAGGGAAGCTACCGGGACCTTGGATGGGCGTTTTGAGTTAATAGTGAATAATAATACTCTTGAAATGCATTCCAGCAGTACTCTTAAGAATTTGGAATCACTTAAATTAGATAAATATAAGCATCCTAAAGTGTTGTGTTTTGAAGGTTCGTATTATGCATTAGACGGGAAACATCGTCTTGCTATGGCTGCATATTTGAAAAAAAATATTGATTGTGATGTGATTGCAGTGAGTGATATAATCAATACAGATTATATAAAAAATTTGTATAAAAAAATGTCAAAACACTATTCACGGTATTCGAGAAATCTTAACCTTCTAAACGCGTTGAGCTTTTCCATTCACAATAATAACTAATGAAATTATCAAGTAGAACAGATAAGGCTCTAGTTAGCACAATATGTGAGTTATCATTTGAGGTTGTAGCCGTTGTTTGTGGTTTTATTTTGCCTCGGCTTATTCTTTCTCATTTCGGTTCAACTTATAATGGCATAACTCTTTCTATTTCACAATTTATAGGTACAATTGCCCTGCTAAAGGCAGGAATAGGAAGCGTCACTAGGGCCGCATTATATAAACCACTGGCAAGAAAGAATCCTGAAGAGATAAGTGAAGTAGTTAATGCTACGAAAAAATTCATGCGTAAAATCGCTGCTATCTTTTCAGTTGCTGTATTGTTGTTTGCATCGCTCTACCCGCTACTTGTATCTAATGATTTTGATTGGTTTTTTGCATTTTCACTTTTTTTGATATTGTCTGTTGATACGTTTGCCCAGTATTTTTTTGGTCTGCCTTACCAGATGGTACTTCAGGCCGATCAGCGCACATACATAATTTCTTTGGTTAATATTGCTTCTATCATTGTTAATACAATAATAGCATCTGCTCTTATTCTTTCAGGATTCGGTATACATGTGGTAAAAATGGGTAGTGCCCTTGTATATTTGTTCCCTCCAATATTTTACATGATATGGGTTAAAAAGCAGTACCATATAAATGATAAAGTAAAACCCAATGATAGCTTAATATCTCAACGCTGGGATGCATTTGCACATCAACTTGCGAATTTTATTAATACCAATACCGATATAATAATAGTCACAGTTATACTCAATTTAAGAGAAGTTTCGGTGTATTCAATATATTATATGATTGCAAATGCCGTAAAAAAAGTCGTGAATGCAGTGGGAACCGGTACGATGGCGGCATTTGGAAATATGATGGCAAAGGGTGAGGGGCAGTTGTTGAAAAAGCGTTTTGGCGAGTTTGAATGTTTGTTTTTTTATGTATCAACCGTGCTGCTATCTATTACTGCTATACTGCTTACTTCTTTTGTATCAGTTTATACAAGTGGTGTCACGGATGTGAATTATATTAGACGCGGCTTTGCTGTTTTTGTTAGTTTTTCTGTTTTCCTGATGTGTGTCAAGGTGCCTTATGAACAAATTGTTTTTGCTGCAGGTCATTTTAAGCAAACAAGGAATGCTGCGTTTGTAGAGGCAGGTATTCATATTGTGATGTCGATTTGCTTAACTTGTTTTATCGGTCTTAATGGCATAGTGTTGGGAGTTATTATGTCTACAATGTTTAGATTGCTTGTGTATAGCCACTATGTTTATACTCATATTGTCAGGTTGCCGAAGATAAGATTTTTACAACGATGTCTTTTTTCAGTTATTGTATTTGGAAGTTGTGTTGGGTTATATTATTTCATAGGAATAGGTATGGCTTCGTCATATTTTGAATGGGGTGTGCAGGCAATTATTGTAAGTTTAATGGTTTTTGTTTTTGCAACGACGATTGCTTTTTTGTTTTTCCGAGAAGAAATGAAATCAATTTCAAGAATGCTTTTGTCTAAGTTGATAAAAAAGTAATAATAAAAATCGATTATAAAAAAACAGTAAAAATGCGTAAAACTATATTATTGCTCCTGCTCTTTCTGGTTCTCGCGATGTTAACCTACATTGTTAATAGTGATGTTGTTAAAGTATTATTGGTTTTTGTGATAAGTATTATTGCGCTCAGGTCGAAACATATAAATGAATTTTTGGTTTTTTGTGGACTTTCCCTGATTTTTAGTTCTTTTTCAAGTTCTGCTTTGTGGATGATTGCCTGTTTCCCTTTGTTTTTAAATAAAAGTGTATTGCAAGGAGTCCGGATTTATCTAAAATATATTATACCATTTTTGCTACTCGCATTTATGAGTTTTTTATTTGGTTACGAGTGTGAGCTAACAACGATGATTGTACTATTTATGGCAGTGCTTTTGTTTGTTCAAGAAACAAACAAAGTTATTTCGTCGCAAGAATTGTGGCTATATTCGGTTTTTTCATTGTCAATACTAATATTTGTTCTTTTATACGTGGGGGCTACTGAAGGTTTCGTTCTTAAGTTTGGACGGCTTAGTGTGGATGGGAGTATAAGAACGGTGGCAAATGCAGCAGCTTTCCCGGCATTTGTTTCTTGGTCATTGTTGCTGCAAAAAGAAGAGTCAATTAACAAGTTTGTTCTTGTTCTTACAGGCATTATTAGTTCAACAATATTGTTGTTGACAGTTAGTAAAGGAGCTATTATTGCTGTTGTTGTAAGCGTTTTAGTGTGTGGTATTTTCTCGGTAAGTAGAAAAAGTGTATTTTATTTGGTGCTGATAGTTGGCATTTTATATTTTTTCTTTAGCAAGTATGTGTTAACTCTAGGGGACTATCGTTTTGATAGGCTTACGGAGGAGTATAATGGCTTTTCGGGTAGAACTGATATATGGCAAACATATTTGTATCATTTTACCTCATCAATTGAAACGATATTGTTTGGATTTGGACCAGGCGATACGAAGAGATTTTCATTTGCAGATGAAATGTATGCTCATTCGTTGTATTTAGATTTATTGTTATCGTACGGAATTTTGATGACATTGTTATTTTTGTTTGTGCTTATTAAAATAGCAATAAAGATAATAAAAAACAAAAATGCAATTTCAATAAGTTTGTTCATGTTTACTTTTATCTTATATGTAACACATGGCGTTATCACCGCATTCCCATTTTATGTTTATATGGGAGTCGCTTTTGCTATTTGTAATTCATCAGTAATTAAAAAAGACAATTTCAATGATTTACAAATTAATTCTTAATATATTGGAATATGAATATGATTTTTCTTCAAAATTCAGCTACCCAGCCTCGTTGCCATAAACGTTTCCGGACATTTAAACAGGCAGGTGTAGAAGGTGTTGTTTATTCATTTAATCGGAATTGGTACAATGTAAACCTTCCGAAAGATATTCAAATCAATAGCCTTGGAGAACTTTTGCCAGGTTCTTATTTTAAACGGCTCCTCTTGTATATACGTAAGTTAAGGCCTGTTTTTAACACTTACAAAGACAGTGTTTACTATTGCTATGGCCAAGATATGGCTTTTGTAACGGCATTATTTGGTAAAAAATATATTTATGAGGAGAGCGATATTATGTATCTTGAGTATAAGAACCCCATTGTTCGTTCTATAATGAAGTGGCTTGACTTGCGTTTGCAGAAACGGTCTTTGGCGACGGTGCTTACTTCACAAGGTTTTGTTGAATATCTATATAAGCAAAAACCAGACAATGTATTTGTGCTTCCCAACAAGTTGGATTCTTCGTTTGCCGAATTCCAACGACCACAGTCCAAAAACTATGAAAGTGGTGTTTTACGATTCGCCTTTATTGGCCTCATTCGGTATGAACGAACTATTTCGGCGTTTGTTGATGAAATGGTGAGGTTTAATCCTAATTATGAATTCCATATATGGGGTGATGGAGGTGATGAAAAGAAAAAATTCGTAAAAGAATTATGTGATAAATACAGACAGGTGATATACCATGGTCCTTTTAGAAATCCAATTGATTTACCCGAGATTTATAGTAATGTGGATGTGAATTTTGTTTGTTATGATACAAATGGTTTGAATGAAAGGATAGCCGAGCCTAACAAACTTTATGAATCCACATTCTTTAACACTCCAATTATGGTAAGTCCGAACACTTATTTGTCTAAAGTTGTGGAAAAGTGGAATACAGGTTTTGTGGTCAACTGTCTTGACCGTAAAGAGATAGTCTCTTTTCTTGATCTGTTAAGTGTTGATTATTTGGAAAAGAAATCACGCAATTGTAGTAATATTGAATCTGAATTTATTGTGGATAGCGTTGCCTCTGTTCAACAAATGATCAATTACATAAAAAGAAATCAATAGCAAATAAAAAAAACATTCGTGCAACAACAATTTCTCGTTCTATAGAAGACTTTTGCAAAGACATCTTACGGGAGTTGTCGCAAAACTATGAGGTGATAGGTTTATCTTCACCGGGTCCTGAATTAGAGATCATAGAGTAAGTTTACGATGAACTTCGACTTGCACACCTCCTGTTTTATTACAAAAACAAGCACTAATAAGGTCATTGCCGCCATGGAATATATGGCGGAACTGTTCTCTCTTACGTTTTAGAGGGGGAGGCGACGAACGTAAATTCACAAAGTAATAAATAACAATGAAAAAAATTATCCGAGCAACAACAATATCGCGTTCGTTGGAGGACTTCTGCAAAGACATTCTGCGGGAGCTGTCGCAAAACTATGAGGTGATAGGCTTGTCTTCTCCGGGGCCTGAATTAGAAATAGTAGAGAAACGCGAAGAGGTGAGAACAATAGCAGTTCCGATGGAACGGCGCATCTCTCCAGTCAAAGATTTTATCTCTTTGGTAAAACTGATAAGAGTCTTTAGAAAAGAACGACCGGATATGGTGCACTCAATGACACCGAAGGCTGGACTCTTATGTATGATGGCAGGAAAGCTGACTGGTGTGCCTGTTAGGATACACACGTTTACCGGCTTGGTGTTCCCCACTTCAACTGGTCTGAAAAAGAAGATACTAATGGCGACTGATTGGCTGACATGTGCTTGCGCTACACATGTAATACCCGAAGGAGAAGGAGTAAAGGCTGATCTATTAAACAACGG
>AUXO012399896.1_pt1 | contig 17405 bp, 30 predicted proteins | sample 768731 | NCBI WGS metagenome assembly AUXO01 (sample SAMN02715735, study PRJNA202380) | gut metagenome | biome: sheep rumen | host: Ovis aries | place: New Zealand: Palmerston North
TTTTTAATTCTCCTTATAAAATTACGAAATTATTTTCAATATCTAATTTTAAATTACTATCTTGACCTTCATAATCGCCACCATCGTCTCTATATTGAACAACGATTTCTTTGTTTTCAGCATTATTTTGTTTTGCCCATTCGTATAATTCTTGTATCGTCATTTTACACCTCTTCCAATAGTTTCTTTAACTCGTTGTATTTGGCGATTGCTTCTTCTTCATTTTGACATCTTATATCTATACAATTGTTTCCAACAGCATATAGTCTTATATAATAACTACACTCTCGCCATTCACATTGTTTCTCGATACTTTGAATTGCGTCCAATCTAACCATTTGGTCTTTCTTAATCTCATACCACTTTGGCTTTGACTCTTTGATAGGTAAATATATGCGATTGCCTAACATAGCCTTTGCACAATACTCTCTCACATCTTCTTGAGGGTCGTCTATGACTTCTTTTAACTCGACAGGGACGACTACTAAATTGTCAACCTTAATTCCGTCTAATGTTTCGTCTTTTCTAAAACTAGCAATTCTCTTGAGGCACAATAATCTATCAATCGCTGTTTCTTTAGAAAACACTTTCTCAAGCACAATCTCGTCTTTTTCAATATAGTTATGTTCATTATCTTCATCTACCCACTTTCCACTCTCTTTGTCTTTTATTGCGTAATATGTCATATTATACCTCACTTTCTAAATATTCAGCTTTCGCTAAATTGTTCTTAAATGTCTTTAACATATCGATTTCGTTCTTTGTGTCTAGATAACTCTTTTGTATCTGACTTCTTTCTGGCTTCGATAAAAACTTGTCCGTCTTTAACTGCTTATAACAATCTTCTGCAAACTTGTCATATTCAGCTATTGTTGAATCGATCGATTTTACTACTAGCTTCTTTGTCTTTCCGTTTAAATAGATTCTCATTGTTCCCCCTTATTCTATAACCACTTTGATTTGCATGTCTGGTCTGTAATAATACTCAACCATCTCTCTTTCGTTAATTACATCCACATATCTGCTAGATACCATTTCGCCATCCACATAGATTGTGATTTTCAACACTTCTATCTTTGTTGATATGTAAACTCTGAATGAGCCTGTATACCCCTCAACATAAGTTACATTTAGGCTTGTAGTAGTATCTTCTAATTCGCACTCAATTTCGATATTATCATATTGTTCAAGTGTTTCTTCAACTATTGCGTTTTTCTCGCCTAGAGTGGCTATTTCTCGCCCAAGCAATAAATATACTGCAGCTGCACTACCTGCACTCATAAGAACTGCTAGAATAATCGCTATTGCTATACATGCTTTAATAGGCTTTAAATCACTTCTTGTAACTGTTGTATCTTTCTTCATAAACTCTCCTAATTGGGTGTGCTGTGAGTCCCACACCCTCGCAAATAAATCTATCGGTTTTTAATAATTAAATTTTACTCACAGATTCGACTATCCGTTAATTGTGATACTACGATTACATCGTAGAAATCATTATCTTCTCTGCGTTGCTTTAAAACTGCTGAAGATGCTGTCTTATCGATCAATAATGTATTTGTATACTTTTTGTGTCTTTCTACATAAGTGTCGATTTTCTCATAACTAAAATTCGTGTGTTCTGATAGCAAACAATCGCCATCTAAATTAAATGTAAATGTGTTAATCTTTATCAATGTTGTTTCTCCTTTTCCCTTACTCTTGTAAGTTCAATAATATAATAAGCGATAGTTTACACATTTGTCAACCACTTTGGCAAAAAAAATAAAGCCAGATTTTTACTCCAGCTTTACTTTTTATTAGGATAAAACAACATCGAATCTCTCGAGCTACCTTTATTCTACTCTTTTTTAAATATCGATGTCAAATGCCACAGCCACCTAATTTTATTGCATATTCAAGTTTTCGCTTTTGCATCTTATCTCGCATGGCTACAAATAACTGATGCGCAGTTACTCTGCAAGTTCCATCTTTGATTTTGTATAACCCTGTGTTTTCTTCCAGAATAAAATCTCTAGCTGCGATACCTAATATCTTAAAATCGCCATTTCTACGGATATAATTTCTCTCGTTGGTTAATATATCAACTCGCATAGATTTTGGCAATCCATACACATCTAGGGCTGACATATACTCGGTTTTGCAATGTAACCCGTAGTTAGTTCCATTGATAAAGTCCATAAACGCATTTGCCTTTTGGATCAGCGATGTGAACTCTGTTACATCTTCCCCATTTATAACCCTTACCACAAACCAATATGGAACTTCCATTTCAGTTGCTAGAGCTAAGTCGCCTAGCTTTTGATTCTGCATTTCCCTTATCATTCTATCTCTTAAAACTTTTTGTTGCATTTTCCTATTTCTCCCCTTACATTATCATTTCTACTACTACTAAATGGAAACTTGTTCCATCGCCATTACTATTGTCTGTTGAATTCTTAACGCAATAGTTTTCTAATAACCTTTCGTTTCCTATTGCTTTAAAATCGTCTAGGTTAGACACTTTGAATTGTGTTCCATTAATATTAAAGTAAAAATCGTTATATGCTCCAGATTCTCTCTTTTTAATAAATTCGCCTAATGTTTCATATTTTGGCAATAAGCCATATTCTCTCTTTTTCTGGTCTATGAATTTGTTGAATTTATAAGTCGATTCTCTGAGATTATAATAGTTATTTGCCACATCTTCTAACAGCTTCTTAACTTCTTGCTTTGTTTCTTCACTCACTTGTCTTACTTGAATTTCTTTCATTGTTGTTCTCCTTTTTGTTCATATTGCTTTACTTTCCTTTTTAAGTTTTTGATTTCTTTTCTTTGTGCTTTGATAAGTTTGTCCTTATCTTGCAGTTCTTCTTCTCGTTGTTGGTCTTGTTTCCACTTTACCCACTCGTTATAGTCTTTGTGTCTTTTGATGTCGCAGACACTATCCACCATCATTGAAAACATAACTACTATACAAAATATCAATGTTACTGTTTCCATTGTTTACCCCCTAAACATAAGCCAAGCAACCCAACTTGGCAATTCAGTTACAGGTCTATCGCCATAAACTATAAAACAATAGATATTTACACCGATTGCTCCTACTACAACTAAAACCAATACTGCTAACATAAAGAACGCAAATATTGCTTCTAAATAAAATGCTAACTTGCTTTTTTCGTTTCCCCAATTACTCATTTAGATTCATCTCCTCTTGACCTTCAATTTGTTTTTCAATTTTATCATTTAACCACCAATTATAAACATCTTCGGCAGTTTTCCAATTTCGTGTTTCTTCTGGCATCTCTTTAAGCATCTTATCAAACGCATCTAGATACTTTTGTTTGAAGAATGGATGCTCCTTTAACTCTCTCTCTCTCGAAGCGACTTGCCATTGGACATCCTATGCAACCAATTCGTGAATACCCCATATCGTAAAGTTTGCAATATGGAAAATTGTTGCTCTTGATAAACTCCCACACATCTTCATCTTCCCAATCAATTATTGGATTACAAACAATCTTCGCTTTGATTGTGCATTGTTCCAATGCGTTTCTGAACTCGCCATTGTCATCAAACAAAATTCTATCTTTTTTCGATGTTACAGTTTCAAAAGCCTTTCTAGAACTGCGTTTTACTGACTCGAATCTTCTTACACCTGTTAAGCAAATTCTATTCTCTCCACCTTTTTCCTTTAACTCTTGACAACAAAATCTTGCAATTCTTGTTGGTGGCATGTGTTTCTTAACTATTAGCTGCCACATTGAATATCTAGGCTTTTCAAATATCGTTTCTGGATAATTATCACGAATAAAATGCAATAACTCAAATGGATCGACCGTTGTTGTGTTGTAGTGTAATTCGTATGGAACTTTAGCCATCTTGCATAATTCAGCTACGCATACACTATCTTTACCACCAGAAAAGGCAACATATAACGCACCTTTGTTTTGACTCTTACTTATTTCGTAAGCATCTTGTATTCTTTTGATAGCAACTGCTACCATATCTATTTCCCCAAATAAAGTGTTTTTGATTAACATAATGCACCTGCCTTTACTAATTTTTTAAACTTCTTTGTGATTAACTCTTGCCAGATGCCGATTGTTTCCAATGCTTTTTCTTCTGGTGTTGTGTTATTCTTTGCGTATTCTTGTTTAATATTCATATTCTTGCCAAGTTCTATCGTTACATAAGACTTGCTTATATCATCCAATTTACGCATAAAGACTATCATACTATCGCCTTTGGCTTGTCTTTCATCGTAGTTCATTTTGCCTACACAATGATTCATATTAGAGCCTTCGATTATAAGCTCATTTTTGCTCTTGGCTATAACAAACTTAAACCCATTGATATTTTGCTCTACAAAGCCATATTTTTTGGCTGTGTCTGCCATTGCATCGCTTATGTGATGTTTTCTCTTTTGCTCTTGTTCTTCTTTATACTTGCCATATTGTTCAGTATAAGCATCATGCACTTCTTGGAAGTTTCTAGGGAATAGCACCTTTGTATCTTCAAAGTTAAGTCTTAACCATCTACAAGCCTCGATATAGTCGGCATAACTATACTTTGATATGTCGTTATCCTTTAAATATTTATATAACTTTTCTTGCGTTGTGTATTGTTTAACAAGTTCGTATGTTTTCTCTAAACCTTCAGCGAGTTCTCTTCCGATTTGGATTCTATAACCTAAACTGCTTGAATAATCTACTGCATCAACTTTTCTCTTATATGCGTTATGAGTCCATTGTGCAGATAATCTTTGATTTTTGATTTCTTCTACATGATCGTAAATATATTTGCGATATGCTTTTTCTTCAGTTAGCTGCATCAAAGACTTTTCAGTTAAGAATCTATCAAGATGCAATTTCATTACCATCTCGGCTATTGGATACTTTTTGTATAGGCTGTAAAATCTCATAAAATCGATACTGCCATCATAACCACTATATTTTAGAGCTTCAACATTCATTGCGATTATTTCTTCAGGTGACTGTATGTTTTGCAAATACATCCTGTTAAGATAATCTTCGTTTGTTGTGCGTTTCCATTCAGTGAATAATTCTTGATAGCCACCATACCAACCAACATTCTTACATTCCCATATAGCATGTAATCCAGAGTTCATTCCATAGCCTACATAGTAAAGGTCTTTAAAATCTACCATGCCATCTTCATACTTACGCATAACTTCTCTAATGCAGAATCCATCTTTCTTTGTTTCTTTTGATGCGTATATATGCTCTACAAATTCGCCATTCTTAAACTCTACATAAGCACTCCAGCCAAGAATGTGTCTTGCTTGGATTACATCATATAAGCACTCGCCTGTATCAATATCGATAACTGGATTAAATTCTTCTAAAATACTCGCTTTCATTATTCAATCCCCAACATATCAAACATTGACATTTGACCTGACTCAACAACCTTTTGCTTTGTTGTTTTCTTTTCAGCCACTGGCTTTGGATCAACTGGCTTTGCCATTGTTGATGTTTGCACTGAACTTGTAGCGACTCCACTAAACTTTTTGATTGAATCTTCTTCAAAATAATGAACAGCTAAACCGAATACTTCAGGATCGCTTACACAAGCACAACCATTTACTGCTTGTTTTCTTACACTGTCTGCAATAAATTGTAAACAATCACTGATTTCTTTATCGCTGTTTTGCATCTTTGCTTTTAATTCTTCAGATGCGTTCTTTTCTAAATATTCTAAAATTGCCTTTTCAGCACCATTTGTTGTTTTTTCAATATTCTCTCTGATTGATCCTTTCATGTTTTACCCCATCGAAAAAAGGGATGGTATTTCACACCCCTTTAATAATAATTATTTTACTTGTAAATTTTGCTTTTCGATTAGTTTTACACCATCGATAACTACACCAGACTTTAATTCTTCTTTTAAGAACTTCTTATCAACTGTTTGTTGAACTTTTGTGATGTAATACTTATCATCTAACTTAATGTTTTCGTCCACTTCGATAGATTCAGACTTTCTAAATCCTAATCTTACCTTTGCAGTTTCAAACTTTGTCTTGTTGTTTCTAATCATAGCATCTGTTAAGAATTGCTTTAATGAGTCTAACTTTCTCTCTTTTGCCTTTCTTCTTTCAGCTAGTGATTCTTCTTCTTTCTTGAACGCATCAATATCGGCTTCTAAATCCTTAATGTAGCAACCGATGTTTTCAATCTTCTCATCAATGCCTTCGTTAAGTTCATCCAATAGTTTGTTCACTTTCTCTTGATCGATTTCGCCTGTTTCTAAATCGATACATTCTTCATTGAAACCATTTTCTAATAGTTCGTAAAGTTTCTTTTCAATCTCGTAAAGTTTCATTTGTTTTCTCCTTTTGCGTTAAGGTCGCAACCCTTATGTAATTCTAATATAACATAGGTTTACACTTTTGTAAACTACTTTTTTATAGTTTTCTTAAATCTTGCCCTGTAATATATTTAGGCGCAAATGATGTTTTTGTATTGGTTAATCTAGATGCCAATCTTTCGCCATATCTCTCTTTAAACTTTTCTATTGTCAGATTAGTTGTAACAAAAATTTTCATCCCACTAGATAATCTTGTTTCTATAACCCCAAGCAAATATTCAAGTGTAATTGAGTTTATAGATTCTACTCCTAAATCATCAAAAATTAACAAGTCGGCTTCTAATATTCTTTCATATATTTCCGTTTCATCTCTATTAAACTTTTCGTTTACAAAGACTTCATTCATTCCAAATGCTGACAAATACATAATTGTTTTGCCTTTTGATAATAATTCGTTAGATACTGCGTATGCTAGATGCGTTTTACCTATACCAACTTCGCCAGACATAAACACAATGTTTTTATCACTATTATCAAAATTATTAACCCACTCCTTAATTTTGGTATAAACTTTTTGCATAAAACTAGATTGTGGAGTATTGTTCTTTTTAAAGATAGAACTATCTAATGTTGCAGCTACTGAAATTCTTGGCAATCCACTTAATGATCTATTTAAACTAATTCTTTTTCGGTTTCTACATTCGCACTCTTGGAAATTGATAAATCCTGTATCTTTACATTTTGGACATTTATAATACATGTTTAAATCAATACCATATACTTCAATACAAGACAACAACCTTCTTGAAACTAATGCTAATTCTGCATTTACATTCGATGTATCTTTATTCGATATTTCGTAATTGGCTTTCTTTTCGATTAGTTTGTTTCTTTCTTTGTAAAGTTTGTAGAACTCTTTATTCTTCATTGCATCTGCAAGTCTATCATTAAACTTGTTTTGAGCAATATCTTGTCTTATTTTATATTCTAAATTCAAATGTTTATTTACATCACAAAATCTCATAATTACATCCTCACTTCGTCCAATTCTGCATCATCTATTAAATGTGAATCGTCTGCTTGTTCTCTATCGCAACAATTAAAATCTTTAGCTGCCTTTGTTGTATAACCAGAGTTAAGTCTTTCTTGCTTTCTTCTTTGCTCTTTTAAAGCATCGAATACCCACTTCTTAATTGCTAGATAATCACTCTTGGCTTTGTAGCCTTTATAGGCTCTATATTCGCTCATAAAGTCAATTGCTTCTTGACCTTCTTCTAATGCAAGTAACTTTTGATGCTCTTCGTCTGTTAATAGCACATTTTCAAACTTACCAAACTTATGCTTAACAACTTTTTTTTCTTCTAAATCGGGTGTAAAATCGCTTGTCGATTGGTCTTTTTCTTTTACTCTATCTTCTTTAGAGATAGAGTTTTCTTTTTTATCTATACTCTTATTCTCTATACTCTCGTTACATTTTGTAACGCTTTGTGTTACATTTTGTAACGCTAGTGTTTTGCTTTCTCTGAATTTGCGAACTCTATTTGCTTCTGGACTATCAACTGCACTACCTATTAATCTACTAACTTCAGTCATATAGATTGTTTGATCGTCAAGAATCTCCAATAGTTCTAATTGTTGTAAAACTTTGATAGCACTTCTGACTACATCAATGTTGGTGTTAGTAACTGCAGCTAACATATTTTCATCGTATGGAATTTGATCGTTGAATCTTAATCTGCCTTCATGGTCTAAAGACTCCAGCATTAACTTTAAATAAAATAGGCTATACTCTTTGCCATTTGGCATCGCCTCAAGAATAACCATTTTGTGTTTTTTAAAAAAATCTCTTTTTAATTTTAGCCAGTAAAATCTGCCCTGTTGTTGCATTTGTTGTTTCTCCTTTTCCTTAATTTTTAGTCATAGAGAAGGCTAACTCTATGACTGGCTGTTTATGGACTATGAAATATAAGAATTCAGATTGCCTTTTTAAAGCCATTATACCACTTTTAACTAGAATGGCAAGTCGCTTGGATTTTCATCCTCAACTAATGTTTGTTGTTGTGGATGCTTCTCGCCACTATCTTCATTCTTCTTTAATTCTGATAGAATCGAGATAGATTCTACTACGCACTCGTTGGCTGTTCTATTTGAGCCATCGGCAGCTTGATACTTTCTAACTTCCCATCTACCCTTTAACTCGACCTTTGAGCCTTTACTTGCATACTTGTCAAGATATTCGGCTTGATTCTTCCACACTACAATATCGATAAAATCGGATACATATTCGCCATTCTCTTTAAAGTCCCTGCGAACTGCTACTGTGTTTTTTAAAACACTAATACCACTTTGAGTTTGGTTTAACTCGATGTCTTTACATAAATTACCACTTAAAACTACTAAATTCATACTTACACTTCTCCTTTTGCGTATTCTATATATGGCTCTTGTTCTGCCATTCTTGCTTTGTATTTCTTGCCTCTTAACTCTGGATATTGTTCCTGAAGTTTTTGTCTGCATCTTCTGATGCTTTCTAGTGTTGGCAATTTGCTTTGTTGGATAGCTTCCATAATCTTACAAAATGGAAGTCTGAAATCATAACCTAACTTGTAATAAACCATACAAAATAAAGTTTCGTCACTATCTCTTACAGCTGGTCTTTCTTTTAAAAGTTCTCTAACTGTTTCAGTTACAGATAATAATTGCTTTTTTGTTGCCATTGTTTTATCCCCCTAACAAATCGACTATTATTCTCGCAGTATCCTTTTTACTGCATTGTTTGAACTTGACTCCGTATTTTTCGTGCATTGTTGTCATTGCTTTAAGTAGAATTGCACCATCAGTTTGCTCTTGGCTTGATTTTCGCCTATTTGATGGCGATTGCCACTTTAGGATGGGTGTTTCTTCTTCTATCAAAATTATAAGGCTTATTTCGGCTGATTTTGCCCTGATACATTCTTCCCTAAATCTTGCGTGTTGCTTTCCACATATATTGCCAAATACTTCTCTGAAGTTTTGCTTTGTATCAATGCACACACTTTGGTCTTTGGCTTTGGTATAATCGCCTACTAATAACTTGCTTCTGATAACCTTATGTCCCATCTCGGCAAGTTGCCTGTTTAAGTCTTGATGTTTTCCTACTTGATTTCTTGTATCTTCAATGATAACCATTCTTTACTCCATATCTAGCCAAGATTTACCAAAAATTCTTCTGAAGTCTTGTCTTGATCCGAATTTTTCTTCCCATTTAAGTTGAGCTGTTTTCTTTAGCTGCAAGTCTAGTTCTCGATTAAAGTGAACACCATAATTGCTCATATTATGCCAATCGGCTCTTAACCATACTTTTAAACCATACTTTTCGCTTAACTTTCTATTAGCTGAACCGAAAATATGATGGCAATGTAGGTTGTTTGTATCGCCTGTTATATAACATCTCTTTTCGCTTTGTATTATGCTATTCATCTTTACCCCACTTATCTATCATTTGTTTAAGTTCGATTTCGTCCAATGTTTCAATGCCTAAATCTTTTGCTTCATTTACAACACCATTTATGAACTGACTCATCTCTTTAGTGTTGTAGTGATGCGTTCCTACACCTATTCGAGCATGGACATAAGTTGTTCCATTTAACTTGCTTCTGCCTATCTCTTTGCAATACTCAAATTCTCGTTTGACACTTTCCCAAGCAATCTCTTTAACAGATATTGTTTCCAGAACTCCGTATCTTAAAACCATTTGTTCGTGGATCGCATCAATGCTTGTATTCAACTGCTTGGCTATCTTGTCTTGTAATGCCCAAGAATAGTTGTTAGAGTTTAGACTTCGTTTCTCCCTGTGAACTTTTAGCTCAACATCAAATTGTTTGCCATTCTTGAGTTCTTGCGCAACCTCGAAAAGTTGCGCTTGAAACTCTAATAAATCGTTATTGTTTCTTATTAGCTTTTTCATCTTTTAACTTAACTGCTAACTCTAAATCTTCTACTGATAGTTCGTAGATGTTTACACTAAATACAGGTGCTAATGCTACAATATTGATTTTGTAAGATTGCATCTTCTTGTAAAGGTCTGGATGGCTTTCCATTAAAATATCTTCAATCTCTTGTAATGCTAATACATTATCTTGAGTTGTTGCTATTGGATTGCCTTTGTGTTGCAAGTGAAACTCTTGCGTAGCCTTACTGGGTGTGATACCAAACTTAAATACTGACTTGCCATCTTTATCTACAATCTCTAACTTTGTAATGTTTCCGTTAGTAACTTCGTATGTAGATACTGACATTCCAGCAACTCTTCTTTGTTCTTCTCTTGGGATTATGCATTTTCCGTTTTGCTCTTGGTTTTCGCAGTTAATCCAAATAAATGGTGCATTGTATAGACTTCTACCAATACCCCAGTTGAATCCTGCTCTCTTAAATGAGTCAGATGCTTCGCCTTTTTCTTTATCGCTAAATGATTCAGCTCCACAATCCCATTTCCAAATCCATTGACTCTTTGATTCACTCCAAATACCAATACCACAATATAGATTGCCTTTAACTTCTTTGTGATCTCTTTGCCAATTTTCTTGACCTACTGTTTCATCTAATACTGCCATATCAACTCTTGCGTTCTTGTATAGCAATAATGTGTAACCTGTTTTTGTAACTGCACCGACTCTTAATTCGATTTCGTTTGCTTTTAACTCTCTAAATTCCATGTTTGTTTCTCCTTATAAATTAGTTTTTTGTTTGATTTTTTGCTTCTCTAATTGCTTTTCTAACTTTCTCTTGGCTTGTTTGTAATAGTAAAGCCATTTTCTCGACCAATTCTTTTGATGGCTTTTTCTTGCCTTCTGCTACTCGATATAGATATTGTCTAGATACATTGATTCGCTTTGCGAACTCTGTAATAGTCCATCTATTTTCTTTTAATATTTCTAATAGAGTCATTTTACACCCCCTTTGTTATTTGCAATTACATTATAACATAGGTTTACAAAAGTGTAAACTAAATATTGATAAAATTTTGCACAATTTTGACAACCGATATAAAGGTGGTATAATAAAGGTGAAATAGGCATAATGTTCAGTCCTCCTTATAAAAACAAACTGAACAGGATTCGTTCCATAATTAAATTATTTATCTTCATCAGAAAAGCATCCAGTTCCAGATGGGTGCTTTTTTGACATTCTAAAACTTTGTGCTATAATAAAGCTACGATCATATAGAAAGACTCCTTGTTTTATTAGTTCTAATTACCACGAAAGGGCATCCGAAAGGGTGTCTTTTTGTATTTAGGAAAAGTTGTGCTATAATTAAATTGCCAAGAAAATCTTTACGATTTCATTTTGGGACTTCCTATGAAAGAGCATCCATCTGCAAGTGGGTGCTTTTTTAATGCAAAAAAAATGAGGATGTGCTTCAGTCGAAACATCCACACACCCTCGATGGAAAAGGCAACCTTAATTTTTGTCAGCTCTTAATTGATCCTGAAGTTTTGATTCCTTTTCTATCTCATCCACAGACTTTCCGATAAAGCCGAAAAAGTCCACGCATAATTCGTTTTTGTCTTTGTAGTAGTTATATCTATCAACAGTTACAGCCTTATATCCTGCTCTGACTGAAGTATAGACATTATAAGATATAGAAAATGCCCACATCAATACTTGTATCGTTTCGTTGGTTGTCCAAGCATCATTGCGTGTAAATACGATATACGCAGTTAAGACACCAAGAGCAATACCCCAAGCGATTTTGCTTATCAATGTAAATGGCAAATCTCTATGTTCTAGATTCTCTGGCTTGATTCCCTTTCTTGCTTTGCCTGACTCTGTTAAGTCTTTTGGAACTAGCTTCTTAAAGTAAATCGTTTTGCTAGATAAAAAGTTCAATACTTTTAACTGGTCTTTGTCGAATTGCTTAATATAATTATTAAAATCATCGCCATAATCAACCTTTTTGCCAAAGCATAAAGCACCAAACTTTATTCTAGGCTTTATTTTAGCCTCTAGACGAGCAGTTTTTAGTTTTTCCGTATATTCTTCTAACTCTTTTAAAGATAGCGTAAATTCAGCCAATTTTGCTAACACCAATTCTTTGGCATAATCTTCGTTTTTCTTTTTGCAGAACTCTTTTAATTGCTCAACAACTTGCATGTTTGTAATTGTTCGTGCGTATGTATGAAAACGCAAAGAGGTATTAAACACTTTGTTTGTGCTTTCGCCTCTTTCGATTCCATCTGTATACCATATCAAATAGGTTGTAACACCTAGCACGATTGATATGCCTGTTATAAGATAACTTTTTAATGAATTGCCTAGAGTGATTTGAGCAGTAGCTGCAATCAAAAATACAGATATTGCAAACTCAAATAAAGTAAGTATAGGTCTAGACACCTTTACCACTGTCTTGTATCTTTCCTTTTCCATCTTTCCTTTTCCCCTTTATTATGTGCCGGTTATGTTTTTGTTGACTTTCTTCAACGCAGATTCTTCAACGATTTTGTCTTTCAATGGTGCTTTCATAATATTAAATACTGCACCACCACCCATAGACACTAAACAAGCCTCTAAAACTCCTGTTAATTCTTCTAAATAGTCAATGGCAATATAACAACAACAAAGCATAATAGCGATTGGCAATAATGTTGTGATGTTTTGATAAACCACATTGGCAACCTTTAATTTTTCAATACTCTCGTTGATTTGCTCTTTAACAGCAGAATCAGTAGCTTTGGCTAATGCTTGTAAATAATCATTCATTTTGTTTTGGTATGTATGCTCAAAACGATTCTTGGCAACTAGCACAATCGTTACGATCAACAACACACCTGTAAAAGACAACTTATATCCAATGGAAGTATCTGGTGTGATGTAGTTCATAACCACAACAGCACCAGTTCCACCGAATGTAAGAATGAAATCTAATATTGTATAAAGTATGTATTTGCCTTTATTAGACATCTGACACCTCTTAATAGTTTTCTAGGACTTTGTTTTCCTCAATAGTTACTTCTAAATCTTCCTTATTTGTTTCAACTGTGCCAACAACCTTTGTGTCGATAACCTCAAAGATTTCCTCTGCATTTTCAATGGCTTTTCTAAACTCGGCTCTTTGCTCATCAGTTACAGCAACAGAACAATCGAATAAACCACCTAATTTCTTAATAGCCTCTAGGATGGCTTTTTCCTTTTCGTTTTGCTTCTTGATAAGGGCAACTTGATTTGCATTGATATTTTCAGCTAATGCTTTGTATTGGCTTGTCATAACTGGAACTATATTAAGACTAACTGTTGTATCTGCTAGACTTGTTTTAACAGTCTTGCAAACAGAATCAGCAATGCCTTTAGATTCTACCTTTTCATCAATCTTTGTTAGAATCTTATTTGCGATCCATTTTACAGCAACTGCCAAAAGAGCAGTGAAAATTGTTCCAGTAGGGATAGCAACTAAAACTGGCAATAGCCAATCTTTACACTTTGTCCACAACTCACTAAACATTGATACCACTGTTGTATCTTGTTCAGCCGATGTTGCAGCTGCGATTGTTTCTACCCCACTATCTGCATAACAAACAGATGCTATTGAAAGCATGACTGAAAGGATAAAAACGAGTCCAATAAAAACTAATAATTTCTTTTTCATACCAATCTCCTTAAAAAATGTTTTTATATCCGTAATATGCAAAAACGCAAGATAGAGCAATAGATATTACTAATGCTATCGTAAATATTCTATCGCCCTTATCTCTCATTTTCGTTTGGTTTGAATTTCATTCCTGTTACTGCATCGATGCAAGTTCCTGTTAAGGTATCATACTCAAAACAAGCCTTACCGATGCCCTTACATTGTTTTAATTGCTTGTCATAGTGTTCACACTCGAAACACAAAGCATCTGTTTTTACAGCCTTTTTCTCAATATTGTATAAAGCCATTTTTACTCTCCTTTTGTAGCTTCGATTTCTTCTTCAGATAAATCCACTACTTTCCAAGCACGATGGATATAAGTTCCATCATCATAATAATATCTTTGAAGTCTTTGAGTCGCACTATCGTAAGGGATAGTATCGTCAATGAATAATTGTTTAAAGCCCAACTTTGCGACATCGATATTTGGGTTAGTTCTTGGAGAAGTGTATCTAACTCCGTCCACCTCAATCCAATCGCCCAATTCTTCGATTTCGTTTTCTCCGACAATTCTAACTAACATTTGTTTTAACACACCTTTATTCTCCTTTCTATCTTGAGTATCTTTGATATTTTCGGTGTTGCCACCTTTTCTTGTGCTGGGTGCTTTGTATTCGACAATGCCACTTTGCACTCCACTTGTATTTAATTCGCTATTTTCGGCAGTGACTCCGTAACCCATAGAGATTGCGCCATATTCCCATTGTGGAGCGTTACAGGCTGTTAAACCTACCACCAACACGATTGCTAATAATAAAGTTATTGCTAATTTTTTCATACGCATTACCCCCTATGGATATTATACTACACATCGTTGCCCTTTGTAAAAGCACCCGAGCCATCGTTTGTACAGAATACATTGTTTACAACATCTAACAAACCGATTTCGTTGTCACTCTTGCGATATACAGGGACATAATCTCCACCGATAGCACCATTAACAAAACATCTCAAAAAGTCTAATCTAAAACTATAAGTTTCGCCACCGATAACTCCGTCACTAAATCTTCCAAAAATACCATAGCCATTTGTTCCTGCGTGTAAGGCTAAATTAGGGTGCGTTCTAGTTATACTTGCGCTTGTCCCATTTTTTAGTGTTACTGTTCCGATAGAGTTTCCACTTGCTGTGGCTTCTATTAAGTGAACTAATCTTAATTGTTCCGTTGTTGTTATTGTTGCGTTTGTAACACCATTTGATATATTGCTTGGATTGATTTGTATTTGTCCACCATAATCCCAACCAAAAGCACTTCCTATTGAGTAGTTAGATTTACATATACCTTCCATTTCTATACGATATTCATTATTTACATCGTATTTAATACCACTTTCAATCCATTGTGCTACTCCATTTACGCTTTCGATATACTCGACCTTTTGGTAGATTTCCTTTTGCTTTGCGTTAAGTGTTGCCCCCCCCCATTATGAATGAGCCTGAGCCTTGATTTGCATAGAATACATCATTGACTACATCTAGTAAACCTGCCTCGCTATCGGACTTTCGGTAGCAAGGAACTAGGTCAAGAATAAATATTCCATTATCGTCTATTCTTGCGCAATAGAACTTTGATTTTGAATAGTAATTTGCTCCACCATTCCAATTACCACAAAAGATATAAATAGGTTGGCTAAATGTTGTGCTACTAACATCGCTCCAATTCCTGCCTGTTACATCGTTTCCGTCAAACTTTTGCACACCATATTTTAAATAAGCATTATGTCTTGTTCCTGCTACGATAGAAGGTCTATCGTTCATATTATTACCTGTTCCGTAGTAATGAGTAAACTTATCTAGATTAGTTCCAAAACCAAATCTATCATTAACATTTGTTGCTTTGCTACCAATTAAGACCGTATCATTTGATACATCATTGTCGGCAAAATCGATATATATACCCTTTGTATTGCTAGGCACGATTGATGTTTCGATATATTGAGTTCCTGTGCTTTCAATGTTTTCCACTTGTTGATACAACTCTTGTTGCTTTCTAGACAAGATTGATACACCAGCCAAGAACTCGCCACTACCCTGATTAGTGAAGAATGTGCCACTAACTAAATCATACATTCCTACTTCACTATCGGATTTACGATAGCAAGGAACGAAATCGGCTACTAATACTCCGTCTTTCTTGCATTTCCAATAATAAATCTTGCCAATTAAGCCACTATTTAATGTATCAGCCTTATCGCTAAATAAACCGAATATTGAGCCATTATTTATGGCATTATTCGCTACACTTGCATTTGTGTATATTGTGTTATCTACAATGAATGTTCTTCCTGTGCCTACATTAAAAGTAGCCTTACCTGAATGTTTTGTATTTTCGGTTAAAGCAATAACATTCCAAGATGTTCCACTTCCACACCAACAACTTAATGTGTCCATTAAATATGAATGTGGAAAATAGCAAGTTAAACCCTGTCCGTTAGAATCTTTACTACCAAACACAGCGTATTCGACATTAGAGGCTTGTCTTTTATAACTAAAACCAAACTCAAACTCTATTTTATTAGAGAAAATATCGCTAATCCCTGTGTCAATAAATTGCGTTCCTGTGGACTCGATATACTCAATCTCTTGGTATGCGCTAGGTAGTCGGTCGGACTTGCCTAGCGATAACATATATCTTCTCTTTAATATACTCATTGGCTACCTCTTGCTTACGATTGCTTGGAAATTGTTTGTAAGATTATCATTTGTATCATTGTAGTAAATGATGTCATATCTTGAACTTGCTTGTGGAACAAACGCACCACCACTACAATCATCGCCTGTGTAATTCGCTCCTGTATAATCTGTTAATGATGTCCAAGCTGCAGATGTTTCAAAGATAAGCTCACTTTCAAAATCTTGACCTACTAATATGCCAGCACTTGCAATTTGGTTAATTGTTAACGAATTGATTATACCCTTCACTCTTCTTGAATGTCCGTCTAGTAAAGTTACATCTGATGTGTTTAATAAATCTACTACTACTTTCTTTTGAGCATAGGCAATAAGAGCTGACCCCATTACAAGTTTCATTGCATAGATGTTAGCTGAGTTATTAACTGGCAACTTTTGTTCTGTTATGATAGCTGCAGAGCCACCATTTTGGAAATCAAAAGAAGCATTGTGAGTTACAGTTAAAACATCATTTGCTATTGATGCGTTGATAATATCTGAATCCAAAATCGCACTTGGACTATCTTCTAAACAATACTTAACAAAGCCGATTTTGTTTAGTGTCATGTATGCTTCATTTGTTGTGTTGCACAATAAAGTGAAATCAACACTTGTAGATACTTCTCTAAATACTTCGATTGTTTGATAAATAATTGTTCCTGCTGGTAGTGTAATAGGTGTTGTTAAGCCACTAAATACACTATCGACAATGTATAACTTGTTTGTATTGCCAATTAAGTAGTCAGCTGGAGTTTCTTCAAC
>AUXO013405399.1_pt1 | contig 17402 bp, 22 predicted proteins | sample 768731 | NCBI WGS metagenome assembly AUXO01 (sample SAMN02715735, study PRJNA202380) | gut metagenome | biome: sheep rumen | host: Ovis aries | place: New Zealand: Palmerston North
GTTTCCTTTTGAATAGATTCTGTAAGTTTTTCCCTTAAAGTTTTATTATATCTTTTTTTATCAAGTGCTTCAGTTACATACTGAAGTCTTGCCTCTTTAACTGCAGGAATAAGCACTACATCAAATCCCTCACAATTATATGTATCAGGATTAACGGATTCCTGTCCATCAAAGTCTGTTTCTAAATCACCAGAACCTCTTGATGAAATACCTAATGTCGAACCATAATCACAAAGTGATTTTAATATTCTGCCATTAGGAGTATCAAGAATATCAAATACTGCACGAAGTTTACCGTCTGAACCTTTTTTAGGTTGTTCAGCCATACATACGGCAATCTTCTCCATATCAGTTTCTTCTCTATCAGCAGGATGTCCAAGTTCACCGTAACAAACTCCATTATCAATTCTTTCTTTCATAATGGGGTCATTAAAAACATTCTCCCAAAGTTTTTCAGGATATTTTCTCCCATTACGAGTAGGAGACATAAAGTCTGCACAAATGCCGACTAATCTTCCAAGAATACCTCTTTGTGCCATTTCTTCTTTGGACAGACGCTGATATTCTAATTCATTTGTTTTAGATTCTTGTAACATTTAAATATACCCTTAATCGTAATATTTATCTAATCTTAACTGTAAATATCTTTCCTTAAGCTGTTTTCTTCTTCCAGCTTTTGCTTTTTCTCTTCTCAGCTCACCTTTGGACTTATAATACATTCTGTTTCTGTATTCTATTAAAGTACCCTCGGCATCAATCTTTTTTCTCAATCTCTTAATGGCCTGCTCAATATCACCATTTTTTACATATACTGTTGCCAAAAAGATTCACCTTCCTTCATTATATATTTTATATAAATTTAACATTATATTTATCTATCCAATTATCTAAAGAGTCATATTCCCCATAAAAACGCAATTCTTTATCTTTAGGTATCTTAATTGTCAAATTTGAACAGCCATCAAATAATTCTTCCTCTGCGTCTATTGAACAAGAGTCATTCCCCTGGAAAGTAATATTAGTTAATGATGTAAACCAAAATGCTCCTTCACCTATATATTTAAGAGTAGAGGGCAACACTAAATTTGTAATCGGAGTTGATAGAAATGCATATGCACGGATGTGAGTTAATCCGTCATTAAGTTTAATCTTCGATAATGAAGATTGTTCAAATGCACGTGTTTCTACTGATAAAATATTTTTCGGCAAAGACATATTTGTAATATGACTACCACCAAACTCTGTCCAACCCACCCAAGAAGTGTCCTTAAAATATATATTGCCTAATTCTTCATATAACCAAGTAGATATATCAGTAATTTTAAAAAAGTTAGAATTTTCCGGGGAGATAGCTTCCCTTAAATCAAATAAAGCTTCGCGTAATCCAACAAAATCATTCCTTTCTAAAAAAGGTTTCAATTGTGTTACAATAATATTCTTTTGGTCTGCATCTAAATTAACCATAAAACATCAACCTATATGTATTTAATTAAATAATTATCTATATAATTTTAGCATATATTTTTTTAATTTAATGTAAATTAAAAAGAATGAGATATTCTCACACCTCATTCTTTTTACACATATTAAATAAGTTTTCCAGAGGAATCAAAAGTATATGTTTTGCCATCAATAGTATGTGTTCCAACTACCATATGGCCATTTTCATCAACATAATACCAGTTATCTTTCCACTTAATCCAGTTTGCAACAATTAATTTTCCGTCAGACCCGACATAACACCAACCCTTGCTATCTTTTATCCACAAATTAACAGCCATTTCACCATTATCTTTAAGATAATACCAGTTGTCTTTCCATTTAATCCAGGTAGAAGTAGCCATAGAACCATCAGCAGTTAAATAAAACCAGTTCTTTTTACTGTCTTGAGCCCATTCAGAAGTTGCCATATAACCATTTGACTTTATATAGTACCATATATTTTTATATTTTATCCATGTTGATTTTACAATTTTTCCTTCTGAATTTAAATAACACCACCCAGTTTTATCTTTTGCCCATTCATTGGTTGCCATATATCCGTTGGACTTTAAATAATACCATTCATTTTTATAACTAACCCATTGAGAACTGAGCATTTTTCCAGTTTTATCAAGCAAACACCAGCCTTTATTATCTTTAATCCAGGTATTTAATAATTTAATACCATCCTTATAATAGTACCAATAATTTTTCTCTTTTTTCCAACCCTCTTTTGGAAGTTCTGCAGTCCACAATGTTTGAATACAACCCTTCATAGAAGTTTCATAAGCATAAAAACCGTCATGACGTCTAGGGCCAGAATCCTTCATATAAAGCCAATGTTTTCCATTTTCATATTTAAAATCCGTGAAGGCAACATAGTGCCCAGAAGAAGTCCACAAAGTGTTATCAGGCCCGTACCCACTTCTAAATAGAATAACACCGACTCTGTTTCCTTTATTTAACTCTGTCCAAAAGGACGCCATATCATTAAATCGTTTAGAATTACCGATAAATCTGTTTAACCCAGCATCAATACCATCCCAACGAGTTCCATTTCCGGCAACAGCATATTGCTTCATAAAAGAAATAAAATCTTTAGGTGTAGAATTCTTATATCTATCAAGTTCAATAGCACAATGAGTTATAGCACATAAACCACAGCCATCACTTGAAACAGTTGAATTACTTGTAGGATAAGGTAAATTTCCCCAACGAGAATCATATTGCCTATAAACCTTTGTATTCATCAACCACCTCCTCACCAAAATCTTCACCGATTGCTTTACCTGCTCTAATTTTTTCTTGCTGTTTTAATAAACGAGTAAGACCTGTTCCTTCACAGGCTTCTGGAGTATAATCATTATTATAATAAGTATTAATAGCAACAATAATAAAATTAAGTACTATTGATACTATCTTATAAATAAGATTAACTGTTTCATTTCCAAATTCAGTTAAATCTGTTACAGCTAATGCAGTATTTATTGAAACTGCAATGGCAAGTATTGTACGAAGAATCGTTCCTTTGTTCATTAGTTTTAGTCTCCTTTTCTTGCTAATTTTTAAAACATTTATATAGTAACTCTTAACAAAATTAAATTTGCTACTGATTACCACCTCTTTCGGAAATCATACAACTCTCCTAAGGAATAATTACCATCATAATTATTTTCAGTTAACCATCTTAACATAGCATCTACAAGAGACAATAATTCAGGAGAATCATCATCAAAATACTTTATTAAATGGTCATTCTGCCAATCAGGATAAAAACAAGCTAAATCACCACTATGTGTTTTTTCTACTCTAGGGTCGGCATCAACAAGAATGCCCCCAACTCCTAATGGGTCATAATCTAACATAAAATACGTACCATCAGTTAACCCACCAAGAATTACATAAATGCTACCGCCGGTATATTCAGGAGATACCCAAGAAAAATCTCTAATAGAATATTTTTCACATAAAAGTTTCCTGTTCATACCCTCTAATAACCAAGCATTTTGTCTACTTAACATTACTTATCTCCTCTAAAACCTTTAAGTCGCTCTTAATTAAATCTAATAATCTTTGACAGGGAATAATATCCCTTGTTGAATAATAATTTAGCAATACTTTACTTATCTCATCGAATCTTGCATTCCTTAAAAAATCAATATCATCGAGGGTCTTATTAAATAAAAGAATTTGCAATTGTAAACTTGCAAGAGTTATTACTAACTCTTTAGGGTCTACTTTATCTCGGTTTTCCCGAACAATATTTATATATAAATTTGACCTTTTTTGATTATATGATTTTCTCAGCTTCTCATAAAATTTTCTGACATTAAGTTCTCTATTATCATTAATAAATTTTATTGTTTCAATATCGGGTTCTGTAATTACAAGTAAATGTTTTAGTTGTTCATTACAATTTATCCCTTTATCTTTTAATTCAAATAATAAACTTAAACAATCAGTTTTCGTAATCAATTAAATCATCTCCAATCAAATAGCAGTTACATCAGACTGCTTCATATACACCACGCCATTAGCATTTGTTAATGAAATACCACACATTTCTGTTCCATCAGCATCCGTATATGTGCATACAACTGTACCACCATATGTATACTCTATATCATCTTTCGTTATTGTTACTGTTACTGTATCAAATGGCTTCATATTCTATCCTTTCTTTAAATCATATCACTCATATCCCCTGCATCTAAATCAGCAGGACTTGGAAGTGTACTCTCTCCACCAGAACTGGATTCAGCAGACCCTGTATCACCACCAGTAAAATCGGCAAACATATCTTCTTCCTCACCTGTATCGGCACCTATATCGGAAGAAGCGCTACTTCCACCTAATCCGCCGAAATCAAAATCATCACCGAATCCAAAATCATCATCTCCGCCTTCAAGACTTCCTAAATCGTCTTCGGCATTGCCTTCCGACTCTTGTGCTTGTTCTAAATCATCAATGTGGTCTTGAATTAAATCTATAACTTCAGTATTAGTAATAGCATTAGAAAGAAGTGCTTTCATTATCTTTAATTTGATAATAGGGTCTTCAATTTCATCTACCATCCCCATTACATCATTAGACAAACCGACTTTTGCAGATGTATTATCTCTTTTATCAAGTTCTTCCTGTGTAACAGGTTCTTGCATTCTTAATTCAAATTTATTAACATAACTGCTTAAACCTCTATCAATAAGAAGAATATTAATTACATCAGTTAAACATTGACATACAACAGATTGGATTCTCTTAATAGTCTTTGCATATCTTGAAGATACGATAGACAAAGATGTTCCACCATTAAAACCTGTGGCATCATCTGTATCACCAAGATACTGTTTAGGAATCTTACCCGCTGAATAGAACTTATTCTTAAAATAATCTATATCTGCAATATCTCTTACATTTACATCACCGCCAATTTGTTGAGTTTGAATAGCACCAACACCATTATGTGTAGGAACATAGATATTATTTTCCATAGCACCGGGGTTAGTATATTCAGACATTGATGTTCCCTCATTGATAGAGGACTTCTGCTCTACTAATTGCTTGATTCTTTGGAGATGCGGACCGACTCTTTCTTTTGGCATATCTGCAACCTCAACTTCAATAACTCTCAATATCGAAGAACGAGTGAGTCTATTAAGAAGTAATGCATTTTCTAACAGCATCATCTCACGCCATATTTTATAGAGATTATAAAGAATTGATTGACCTCTTCTTACAGTATACGTATATGCAGAATTATCAGTAGCCATTGGGTCATCACCTCTGAATATCTGCACTTGTTCTGGAACTCTTGGAGTATCATCTTGTAATGCAGCATGCACAAATTCAGTAGCAGTAAACACCTGAATATCCTGTCTCTTAAACTTGTATGTATAATAAGATGATGATACAAAACCATTCTTATTATCACTTGTCGGTGTTGTGTTTGTCTTAATATATGCATAGGACTTTCCAAATTTAGTGAGTTCAAACATCTCACCTGGATTTGGAACCATCTCAACATAATTTGCTAATTTATCATCCTTTGGATAAGCATAGAGAATTACATCTTCATTTAATGGGTCTTTTTCCGTTCTATTTTGTGTCTTAAAAAATTCTTCATTTAATTGAGTTCTGTCTTCTTCATGCTCAAATAGTTCATCTTTGAAATCTGACTGATGGAATAACTTAAGATACAAATCGCCGTACTTAACTAAAGAGTGAACCCAGGAATAAATATTCTTATCTACATTCAAACTATTAAGTAAGAAAGTTACATATTTAGCAACATCAGCATCGCTGGCTTCAGCCCATACAATCTTTCCTTGGTCATTTGTTTCAGTAGCATCTTCAGTATAAATTTCAAGCATAGATGCTATTGTTGGGTCCTCACCCATTGTATCTAATACTTGATAAAGTGTTTCTCTGCTATTTGATATTTGAGCAAAATTATTAAACTGTCCAATATCAATGGCTTCTGCAGTACCAGCATCAACTAAATTGTCATAAAATTCATTATCTGTATCGATGCCTATATTCACAGGAGGTTTGGGAACAGGGTTAATCTTTTTCCCAATATCAGAGGATTCCTTATCAAATATTTCTTGTTTTAATTCATCCATAATATTTCCTCATTAAATAATTTATATTATTCTCAAATAATTATTCCGTCCATTAAATACAAATCTGCATTTAAATCACCACGTTTTCCCATGCCAAAATCCATAAAGAAATCTTTCTGCTTATCTGGAATAGCTTCTCTTGCTCTCTTAAGTTCCTCTTCAAAATCAAGAATAACTTGTTGCTTTATGTTTTGATTAGACATAGTAGCAGAAACATCAACTATCGTATCTAATGTTTCACCGAATTCAAAATTAAATTCTTCTATATGTTTAGAAGCATTCCATAATGCACCACAAACAGCATCGGCTTGGTCTTTTGAATTTATTCCAGTTGGAGCATGGTCTACTTTACCAGAATTATTATTTCGTTCTAGTCCTACAATTTCTTCAGTTAACAGAACTGTATCATACATATCAATTCTTTTTTCATAAATAACATTCTTCAAGAATTGATATGGCAGACATACTCTGTCTGTTAATCTATCAACTGAAACTATTTCAGTATTAAAACCTCTGCCCTGCAAGGCTTGTAATAAATCATAAGATTGGAAAGTATCTGCTGAAACTCCCTTGATATTAAAGCCTTGTTCTTTCAACCAGTATATAAACTGTCTATTCTTTTCAAAAGATACCTGATGACCTTTAGGTGCTTTTACTGAAACAGAAAATGCTAATTGAAATAAGCCATCTCTTGATTCGGGTGTATTCTCTTGATGAGGTCTGCTTCCTTTAATCCATACTCCTGCAATACCTGTTTTATCACCACTAATAGACATATCCAAATGAACATAAAGTGGTTTTTCTTTCATCTGTTGAGGTACTGCTTCTAAATCAAAGAAGTCATAATACTGTGAAGTATCTTCTAATGCATTACCGACTTCAATAACATCCTGCTTAAACGGATTTCTTAATTGGTCATTCTTAACCTCTTTTAATCTAACACCGCTGATATATCTTGAACTATTTGTGGTTGAAATTCCAGCAATATCCTGCAATGCTTTTTCCGTATCTTCTCTGAACTGGTCATAGTAACCCATTGGAACATCAATTAAATTATATCCTCTATCACGGAATATCTTTAATTCCTGTTCAGTAGCATCTAACGGAACTATTTCGGAATTAAGAAACTTGTTACCGATAGCAACTTTAAATTTCCTATCTGAATCCTTATCTGTTCTGATAACCCACTGTGGCTCATCAATAATCAAAGTAGACTTACTATCCATATCTTTTCGCTGCTGAATGAACACTTCCATAAATGATTGTTCAGTACGCTTTGAAGATGCAATAGTAAGAATTGTAGGATTATGCTCCCCCTTCATAAAACGGGATTGCATACGGTTAACTACCTCAGAAACAAGTTCTTTAGCTTTCTCCTTTTGTTTTTCAACATCTTGGTTTGGCTGAAAGTTTATCTCATCAAGAAACGCACAAAAGATAGCTTTACCACGAATATGGTTAACTCTTGAACCAGCAATTAACTCAATACCATTAGGGGGACGCCATTCTTGATAATCTCTGCCTGACATATATCCTCTGTTCATAAACCATTCAGAAGATTGAACTAATTGCTGAAGTTTATCCCAAGCAACACCTCTGCTTGCATCTAATGTTGTATTCATAACTGCAAATGTGATTAAGTCAGATTCCATAACCCCAAAATATGTGTATGGATTCTTTAAACACAACATCCTATACAATTCATATAGCATTATGACTACTGCAACAAAAGACTTGCCTAAACCTATACCTCCTGTCAATGCAACAGTATTATATCTAGCAGGCTTTAATGGGTCGGGGAAAATCTCTTTTAAAGTTTTTACCCAATAGGGAAAAACCATAAATTTACCCTCTTCTGAAGTAACACCTTTTCCAAGATATTTAGGGTCTCGTAAAAAAGTTTCAATATCAACAGGAATCTCATTATAATCCTCTAATAATAAGGCATTATAACTCGACTTATCTCCATTTGATAATTGCTTTAAAATTCTTAAAACCTCTTGTTTTTCTTGTTCAGATAAATTAGTCATCTACATCACACTTATCGTTTCCAATTATTATTCAAAGATATATAACCTGTACTTTGTTTCCATGTATTATTAGTGTATATATAGGGCATTGCTAATTTCCAAGTGTTATTATGATATATATAAAATGAAGTATCATAAATAAGAATAGGATATAACTTTATATCTTGTCCAATAATATGCAATCTTACATTCTTATTATCTACATCTGCATCAGAAAGTATAAATGGATTAGATGTAGTATAATTTCCGCAACCAATATACATATAATCGTTAAGTACATCTATTGAAGATATAATAGGAAGATTATCAACAACCAAAGGTAACTCTTCCATAATATCATATCTTTTGACATTTGCATTAGTAGACCAGCCAGCACAAGTATAACCAGGAACTGAATACTCAAAATTTCCATATAAAGGTGCTTGATATTGATTTTGTAATGTTCTTAAAGTATTTCCATTAATATCGCATAAAGTAATATTATAATCAACACCCTCATATACTGCAGTTAAAGTCATATCTCCGTATACAGTATAAATAGAACCTTGAGCAAAAAACTTACCGCTGGAATCTTTCCAACCTTTCAATGAACTGCCATACCTTGACACCATAGCAGCAGAAGGTAAAGTAATTTCTGCACTATAATATGTATCAACTGACTTTGCAATATCATTTAAAAATTGCCCATCACCAATATCATATGTAAGTGTTTTCTTTTCCTTTTCCCATATAGCATAAAAAGTTAAGTCCTCATTATTAAAAATACTTTTATCTGGACTATATTTTGTACTATTTGGAGCAGTAAAACTATTTTTAGGGTCTACTGACCAAGCAACTGCCCTATAAGTTATATTTCCTTTGCTGTCTTTTGCAATAGGTAATGCAGGAAGCTTAATAGGTGTATTATAAGTCTTTGTTATTGTAGATGGCATACCACTTATAACATTTGTTCCTACAAAATTTGCTTTATTTTCATTAAATTTAATACTGTAAGTAGCTACAGGGACTTTATCACTAACGGTAAATTTTTTATAAAAATTAAGACCTGTTGTGTTATACCAGCCAAATTTCCCATCAACATCAAAGGTAACATTACCTGCGTCATCTGCAGTTAACTCAAAAGAAGAACCTGTCCAATTTGTACCAAGTATTTTAAGATACCTTCTAATCCCCGTATAATCACCATTAATATCAAAATAAACAGTATTCCTATGATTTTTATCTAACCCGGAATCTTTATCTGTAAACCCATAGTATACAGTATTACCTGTGTTCTTATCTGTATATTGTGGGTTATTTGAGTAGGATGGTTTAGTTAAATTAACTTGAGTTGTACCATTAACAACTAACTTTTGATTTCCCCAGCATAAATAATAAGTGGGGCTCGCAGCACTGTCATTAGAATAAGTGGTCATCCACCAAGTAATTTTTACCTTTCTTGTGTTAGGTACTCTTGCTGCTGTAAATTCAAAACATTGACTTTGATTTTGATAATAATCAGTACTTACCCAATTTGCTCCGCTTCTCATTCTAATATCCTAAAATAAATATCACCTTGATTAATTATTGCCCCATCAAAATCATGTTGAGATGGTAGTTCGGTTCCATAATATATTCCTAAATTTTGTTTTGCTTTTAATGCATTGTTAGCCCCAGTACCACCCTTAGAAACGGGAAGTAACCCAGAATTCACATTATGATTGTCAACATATAATGCACCAGAACCATAAGTAGGCAATGTAAATCTATTACTACTATCAGTAGTGAATATTTCTGTAGGTACATTAGTACCTGTAAAATGCCTAATACTATCAGCAGAAAAATCATAATTTGCTACTTTACCAAACTTATTATTTCCTGTACTTCCTACTTGATGAGTATATTCACTATTTAAATTTGCTTTAAGAGTATCTATAGCACTCCGGGTAAGAAATTCTTCCCAAGATTTACCATCCTTAACAACTACTAATGATGTTAAAGTTCCGCCAGATATAGAAAATAACGGAATAATAAATCCACCTGAAATCCAAAGTGTTCTACCATTGTAGTTACTAACATTTGCATTAGAAATAATCGATACTGAAGTTGAAATATCTGATTCAAAATTATCCCCATTACCAAATAAGACCTGAACAGCGTATGTTCCGTTTGCAGTCTTATCAGCAACATCTGATTTATTAATAGATAATAGACACCCACCACCGATTAAATGAAACTCATCTGCGGTTAATAAAGCACCATTCACTTGTATTGAATTTCCGCTTTTAGTAAATGCAGGTACACCATCAGATAAAGACCCAACAATACCGCAAAAATCATTTGTAGAGAAATCATTAATTTGTCGTAATGCATTTCCATCAGGTCTATGATTTTTAATATTAAAAATTTGTATTGACATTATTCACTATCCTCTTCATCAAAAAATGAATCATCAACCATTCTTATACGTACTGGGCGGTCATCTCGTTTTTCAAGATATTTCTTATTTCGTTCTTCCCAGGTATAAGGATAATCATATTCAAAATTTTTAGGATTATATTCTTTATACTTATTATTCATTATAGTAAATCCGCGTCTGCAAGGTCATCCCAAGGTGTATTAGGTAACTGTGTAACTTCCCAATCATCTCCCATTTCTAATTGGAACTTTCTTGCATCCTCTTCCTCTGCAAACAATGTACCCTCTTGTGGGTCATCATCGACATAATATACCGACCACATAGATTCATTTAATGATTCATTTGTCTGCTTTTCCCCAGACTCTTCTTTAACTTTAGAAACTGTTTTATTTGCAGTAGTAGTTATAGATGACTGTAAGTCTTTCATTAATGCTACAACTTTTCTTTGAAGTTCAGGGCCTAATTCTTGTTTTAACTCTGCAACTAATTTCTTTCCTTTTGGTGATAAATCTTCAGTTAATGATTCTCCATAAATAGTTAATTTATCTAACATACTGTTAGTATCTTCAAATCCGGGAATTGTATCACCAGGTTTTTCTGAACTTACTCGCTCATTAATATAGGTGAGTTCATCTATAAGTTCATCAATAGAAATATCACCATCCTTAAAAGCATCGCATACATTTATTACATCAAAATATACTGAATCATCTAAATCTTCAAATAATGATTCAGATAAGTGCATTGATTTTAATTGCTTTCTATCGGTCTTATCTGTAATAACCTCTTTAACTGTTTTAGTATCTTCTCCGTGGTCATCTGCAATGTCTTCAGCTTCATCTTTATTTTCTTCTAAAGCATCTTCAGCTTCTTTTTGTAATCTGTCCATATCATCTTTAACAGATTTAAGTAATTCTTCATTTGAGGTTTTAACAATCATCATTGATATATCTCGTCTCCTTTCTCTTCAGAGCCTTTTTCTGTTTCAATTATATAAAATCTATCACCGCCTATATATTTACTGCGGTCAAGATAGAATTCATCAGTAATCTTCTCCATCATATCTGCCTCTGCTTTTTCTTGTATTCGTTGTTTTGCTTCTTCTAAACTACTAAATTCTTCACTATCAACCAACTCACAAGTAGCAACATAGTAGCCACCCTCTTCAGGGTGATATGCTGGAGATTCTTCATAATAACTTACATAATATATCCCGGCATTTTCATCAACATCTTCTTGTAAAGATTCATTAGCAGATTCTTTTTTTGCTAAACGCTTATTTCTATCTATATTATCTTTATTTCTTAAAGATTCATCTAAAGCACTCATTATTTTCTGCGGTTTAATATTATATTGGTTTGCATATTTTTTTATTGCACGATTAATATCAGCAGTTAACTTTGTAGTGTTATACGCAGATGATTTAATTCTATCAATATATGCCTTAAATCGTTCTCTTCCATTTTCTGATGTCCAATTATTTTCTAACCATTGATAAATATCATCATTAAAACTTGAAGATTCATTTAAACTTTCTGCTATTTCTTCTTCGGGTAATTCTAAAGTTTCTTCAGCTTCATTTTTACCCACTTCAATTTCTTCTGCTTCTGGATTTAATATCTCAACTAATTTTTGAAGTTGTCCGACATGATTATGCTCATCTTCTAATATTGAGTTTATAACATCAATCATATCATCATAGCCTTCAGCTTGAAGATTTACAATAATAGAATTGAAGTTTGATATGCTATCCCATTTTTTATTAATGGCATCAATAAGTATTGTACTAATACCATTAGCAGCATCAAATAACTCTTCTTTTAAAATCATTGATTAACTATATCCTTTCTATGTTTATCGTTTCTACTGCGGTATTTTCTGGATAAAAATTAATATGAATATCTGAAAAATCATATTCATATTCATCTCCCCAATCTTTATCCGATGTGAGATAATATGCAATATTTTCTACAGAATATGGAATTAAGATAACACCGCTTACTTTATATGCACCCGGTAAATCTAATGGCAATCTTTGTTGAATTTTATCAGAAGTTAATGCTTCATACAATGCGTCTTGTACTTCCCCATCATCAAGTGTAAAATGCGCACTTCCATCATAATCAACTCTGTCATCAAACTTTGCAGTAGTTAAATCATTTTCAAAATCATCGATACTCCAATAGCCATTTGAAAGTACACCACGTTGAGAAAACTCTATTTCTACTTCACTATCAAAATCATCTGCAACTTGTGCTTCAGGTCCATCATAATATGGGCTACTTGGGTGCCAATCATAATTATGAATATCATCAGGGAGATTGTCATCACTCTCTGTTAATAAATTTTCATGTAAAACTTTATCTAAATCAGAAGATAATAATTCTACAAACTCATCAGAATAATCATAATCCTCTGGAGAATCTTTGTACATTTCAGCAGCTTGACGAATATTATATTTTTGGTCCTCAATAAAATCATTTAAGTCATCAAAGAAATATGTATCATAATCATCAGAATAAAAATATGTACCACTTGGTAATCTACCATAAGAAATCCATGGACCATCAAATTCATCTAAATACAACTGACACCACCTTGGGAGTTCATCATATATATTTTTATCGCAATCCTGGAGTGATTTATCAAATTCATCTTCCAGCTCATCTGTTGGTTCTATATATTCGAGTAAAGATTCATTTTTAGATGAAAGTAATCCTTTAATATATGTTTCTATCTCATTTATATCATCGGTCTTTTCTACAAAATCTGACAATTTCTTTTTATCCTTTGCATCTAATTTATTTTGTGTTGATTCATATAACCCAATTAAGTCAGAATAAACATTATTATATATACTATTTCTATCTATTCTTTTTAGCGATTCAACAACAGAACCTCCTTTATAAATATATGCTTCTAAAATACCCGCATCCACAAAATCAAAATAGGCATCTTTATCATATCTTTCTACAATAGGATTAAGCACATTACATAACTCACCCATACCATCATATCCAAGTTCGGCTCTCACCTCACATCTGAATCTATCGCCCTCATCTTCAAAATCAAAATCGCAATAAGCACGGGCATCATCTTCATCCTCGAAACCAACAGATAGCATATAATCAATAGTACTATCGACTATTTCTTCTTTAAGAGTTTCAATATTCAAATATGCCATATTTTCAGTTAATCCAGTTCCCTCATTACCTATATTACAAGAATTATTAAATGTATCTATCCCTTTAGCAAGGTCTGGCATAACCGGGGTGATATGATTCGGTAGTGTAGGAACTTTTTTCTTTTTCTTCATTTTATTTTAATCTCCAATATTCTTTTGAATTAAAAATATCTTCATGATTCTCATCTGAATAAATACTACCTGGATATAACTCTGCTAATTCCTTAATTATAGAAATAGCTTGTTTAGTAGATAATTTTTTCAAAATAGACATATCCCAGATTTGAATCTGATAATTTAAATCATCAACCCACTCATACCAAACTACTCCACTATAATCTGTATGTCTTTCTAGATACTCTGTTGCAATAATTTGATACGAGTGAAACTCATCATGAAGGTCCATTCCTTCAGTTTCTCTAAGAGTATGAATACCATAAAGCTGATATAAAATATCACTTTCAGTATCCATTAAATCATATTCTTCACAAAACTCATATACACTATCATCATAATCAAGAATCTTAGAATCATCTAATACTTTATAAACTACTATATCACCAAAATATGAAAGATACTCAGAAAGTTCATATGAAAAAAATCTGCTCTTCAAATCAACTTCATTCTGTTGGGAGTAATTAGCATCAGATACTCCTCGAAATAAGTAAAGTGTATTATCTATATATGCCTCTGTAAGTAAGAGGTTTGTTAAGTACTCACTGGGTTTCATTTCTTATCCTAAAATCTCATTGATATATTTGCCAGTATCCTTATATTTCTTCCTGGCAATAATTGCTTTATTCTGTGATGTCATAGATTCAATTTCTGCTTCCTTATTATATAAAGATTTCTCTACGGCACAATAATACAGATGATTTATGATTTCCAAGTTATCAAGTGCTTTCTGTGTTTTAAGAACATACTGATAACCTAAATGTGTAGCAGATAAAGCATATAAACATTGCTTATCTGTAATCTCCCCGTTGATAAATGAATCTATGACCTCAAATAATTTATTATCAGCAATGGGAGCAAATACGAAATCACTATTAGCAACCTTATCTCTTATTGCAATTAATTTAGGATTATCTGCATATTCATTTAGTCTGCCCCTAAATAAACCGATTGCTAACATCCACTCTTCACTTACATCAAAGAAAGCACACCTTAAACCTTTAGGGTCAAAAGTTAAAAAATATAAAGATGAATTAGGTTCTTCTCCTACAAACATTCCTGCTTGTGATATATCTTGACCTATATAAAAACCATTAGCAAAATCATTAGTATCTTCAGATGAATTAGCATCTAATCTTATATCACCTTTAATACTTGTTCTTGCTCCATGAGTACAAACTTTAACTCTGTTTTTTCTAAATTTATCTAAACACTCTTGCCAAGATATTTCATTTAAATACAAGCCTCTTGTATAAGCAAAATTATAAATATTTTCTAATTGTTGTTTAGTGGGTTCTAATTCTTCATTTTTAATAGCTAAGTAATCAGTAGGAGTAATATCCATCTTCTTACACAATTTTTCAAATGAAGTACTATCATCTTCATCAACAAAAAAATCTTCTATGATTTGTAAATCACTATTTAAGTTAGTATAGAGTTCCATTAACTATCCTTAAGAATTAAACTGTATTGTAAGGGGTAACTTTAGTTACCCCTATCATAAACTAATATTTATATTAGTTTATGATATTCTATATTATATATATATTATTAGGTCAAATTTTTTGAATACCCATTAAAAATTTTTTAATACTGGTTAAAAATTTTGACTACCTACTACTTAAAATTAGTAGTATATTCAACAAATTTTACACCATTGTTATGAACTTCATTTTTATAAATAAGTCCTTTTTCAATAAGTGCTCGTAAACAATTTAATGTAGTTTGTTTAGACGTTCCACACCATTCAGATAAATATTTTAAAGAGCCAGTAAACTTATGATTTTCACTTTGACTAAAACCATAAATTATCGCATAGACTAACAACTCATTTCCTTTAAGCTGCAACTCATTTCTCATCCATCCTTGAATGGTTATATAGTTTTCATTTTTCATTGGTTTTCTGCTCCTTAATTATATATAATTTAGCATAAATTTTTTGTATTTGATTTTTAAGTATCACTATTATAAAACATCTATATTATAGAAACAAGGCTCTTAAATAAAATGAGCCCTGTTTCTATTAGTGTACAAACTTTTTATATTTTCGTTTTACATAAGTCAGATACTTATTCCACAACCCAAGGGAATGGATAAATTCCCGTGTACCTAATCGTGATTGTTTTTTCTTTAGTTGCATCTGCTTATCTAGTGTCTTTATAAAATCAGTATTAACTTTCTTAAAAAATTGTAGGGTGTCAGTCTTACTTAAGTCTCTTGTGATTTCATATAATTGCGTTAAATCTGCTGATGGAATCTTATAGTCAACTTTAGGTAAATTTTTTACAGAAAATGGCTGAATATCCTTTCCTGATGTTCTTGGATTACATATCGTTGCAATCTTTTTTATATCTTGTGCATTGAAGTATATTAAACAATCTGTACCATCATCATCTAATACTAATTGAAGTTTAGGATATTTTTCAGTTAGTGCGGAAAAGATATTTCGACCCTGTTGAGCTTTATCATAAAAACATAATGCCAATACATCATTCCCAAGATATGTATGTTTTATTATTCCTTTTGCACAAGGTATATATAAATCTTCAAATGACTTGTCTAGCTCACCTGTTTCTTCTCTGGGAAAATCCTGCTTATTAATATCTAATTCAGCCTTAACTCGGTATGTTCCTACATACTTTAATAAGTATCTATACATATATGATAATGTATTTTTAGTGTTAACGAATTCCATATATTATCCTTTATGATTTTAAATTTGACTGTGGGTCTTGCCACATCTTAAAAGAATTAGATAAATCATCAGTCATCGGTGATTTTAAATATTTAGATATTTCTGTATATTCTACATCTAAATTTAATTTTTGATAATCAATTCCGATTAAAGTAAGAACAGTTATCATCCAAGCTAATAATATACCCGCTAATTCTTCATCAGTGCTATTTCTTACATATTCACCTATTGTCATTTTCAGTATCCTCTACTAAAGAATTTAAATATTTTTGTCGTTCATCAGTTGACATAAATGCTATCTCACCACATTTAGCAATAATTTTATAAATTTCTTCTTCTTTTAATTGAAATTCATTCATCATTGTTTCCTTAAAACTAAGAATACAGTGGGTAAATTCTTTTGTAAGTTCTTTAGCTGTTCCATTAAAGGTGGCAATATTATTCTCTATATGTATCATAATTATGCCTCTTCTTAAATTTTTCCTGTCTCTTTATAAAATTCAACATACATTTTTATTGCTCTTTCTACGGCTGCAGTTTTAGATAATCCAGTTTCCTGACAAAATTCCACAAGAATTTTTGCAACATCCTTATCAATTTTGCAATGTAAAATTTCAGATTCTTTATGTACTCTCATCTTATTTCCTCCTATAAAACATTTATATATACATTATACTACACTTATAATTACTTGTAAATAAAATATTTGGGGCATACATCATATATGCCCCAACCACCTAACCAACTAATATGGTAGTTATTTCACCATTGAATAAAATGTGTCAAGTGTAGGATGTCCTGTAATCAGTTTATTCCA
>AUXO017558997.1_pt1 | contig 17401 bp, 16 predicted proteins | sample 768731 | NCBI WGS metagenome assembly AUXO01 (sample SAMN02715735, study PRJNA202380) | gut metagenome | biome: sheep rumen | host: Ovis aries | place: New Zealand: Palmerston North
GGCACATTCCCTGCACAGATATTACTAATCGTCCAGGCAATACCACCCACATTATTTTCTACCAACAGGAACAGCAACGATCTTGCTGGCATCAAATGTTCTATCTTCTCAGCAAAGCCCCGCAACTTACCATACGTTAGTTGCTGACCCTGCGAGTCAATTGCTGCAATCGCGTCACTTGACCACTTATCTAAATTCAGTATCATTGCAAGACTTCAATTCTTCAATCTTTCAATTCTTCAATGCTAAATCGAAGCGCATCCATTAACTCCCAATATCTCACCAGAAATATAGCTGGCCCTGTCAGATGCCAAGAATGCACAAGCATTGGCAACGTCCTCTGGTGTACCTAATCGCCCAAGACCAATCTTTGATATACGCTGATCTATTTTTGCGCCATCGCTTTCATACAGTTCAGCAAATCGCTCTGTTTTTACTATACCAGGAGCCACAGCATTCACACGGATACCCTGAGGAGCCAGTTCTTTGGCTGCGGACTTGGTAAAGGAGATGATAGCACCCTTGGTTGCAGAGTATGCAGACTGTCCAGGAGAGCCAAGCACCGCCGTTACTGATGCAATGTTCACAATCGAGCCACCACCATTTCTTGACATCAAGCGAGAACAGAGTTGTACCATTTCTATGACTGCAATTACATTGATACGGAACATCAACTCCGTCTCATTGCGAACAATCATGCCTATTTTCTTATTGAAAACCACTCCGGCATTGTTCACCAATACATCAATACGCTTTTCAGCTTTGAAGATAGACATAAAGGAATCCTTCACCGTTGCTGCATCGCTCACGTCGAAATACATCGGTACCACGCGAGTGTTATTTCGTTCTGAGCATTCTTTTGCCCAGTCATCCATTGCGCCCTCTCGCAAGTCGCAAGCATATACGATGGCTCCGTCAGCAGCGAATTGCTCAGCAATGCCTTTGCCGATTCCTTGGGCTGCACCAGTAATGATGCACACCTTATTCTTTAAAAGTCTTTCCACAATTTCTCATTTTTTATTTGATTATCCAAGTGTCATTCCGCCGTCAATCTTCAATGCCGTTCCCGTCACAAAAGACGAGGCATCAGATAGCAAATATGCTATTCCGTTCGCTATATCTTCAGGCTGTGCAAATCGTCTTAACGGATAATTCTGTTTCTCTTTCTCCTTTTGTTCTTCGGTGAATGAACCAATCAGTGCCGTCTCAACCATACCAGGATTTACACTGTTGCAACGAATCCCCTTGGGTCCCATTTCCAAAGCAACAGTCCTCATAAATGCATCTATACCACATTTGGTAGTTGCATAGATCCCATTGCCAATGGACACGCGGAATACCCCTGCTGCTGAAGCGGTAAAAACAATAGAACCGCCCTTGTTTATTTTCTTTTTCTTCAGGAGTGCTCGTGTGAGGAGGATTGGTGCATTCAGGTTAATTTTCTGAATTCGTGTCAATTCTTCCTCCGTGATGAATTGTGTCAATGTCAGTTTCATCACACCAGCATTACATACCAATCCATCCAGTTTCGGGCAAAATTCTACCAATGCGGCTAATTGCTCTGCATCTGTCAAATCAGATGTAAAACAGAGATTTGGTTCACCTGTCTGAGACTCCGATAGTGATGCTATTGTTGAAACAAGAGCCTCCTCTCGTATGTCTGTCAAAACAACCCGGGCACCTAAATGAATACAAAGGCTGGCAGCTGCCGACCCTATGCCCCCGGCGCCTCCAGTAATAAGGATAGTCTTTCCTTCAAGTGAAAATGGATTCCTTCTCTCCATTACAATTTTGACTTAACAGTATTGAACAAATCTTCAATAGTGATTGCTGAAGACATCTCATTAGCATTAAGCGTTACGCCATACTCTTCATCTGCCATTGCTATAATAGACAAAGCAATTAACGATGAATATTCATCCAACTCATGAAAAATTGTTTCAGGTTTAAATTCACTCAAATCGGTGTCATCAAACTGTTCTGCAAAATGCTCAATAAATTCCTTTATTTCCATAATAACAAATATTTAAATATTATACAATTCTTTTAGCAGGGTTTCCCATTACAGTTGTCCCTGCTTTTACTTTTCTAAAAACAAAACTACATGCACCAACATGGGCACCAGTCTCTACAACTACTTTGTGGCTGATTACGGCTGAAGTATGAATATTTACATCATCTTCAACTATAGTACCTCCAACACAAGTAACGTGAGTATCAATACGATTCCAATTTCCAATCTTTGCATCATGTCCAATCACGGTATATGACTGAATCATATTATAGTCTCCAACCACTGCATCATTTCCAATTACAGTGTAGGCCCCAATAAAATTACCTTTACCGAGTTTAGCATTTGTATAGATACGAGCTGTCTGGTGAATCAATTCCATGAACTCACCGCCACGGCTGATAATCTCCTCCATGCACTGCTTTCGCGATTCTCCGCCTATGGATGAAACAAACACATCATCTTGCTGAGGTTCGTAATCCTTAATGGCTCCAACAACTGGAGGATAATTCGAGAAACCGTCCAAAGCCTGAAGGTTATCATCGATGAACCCCTTCACTACGAATTTTACTCCGTACCCTACACTTTCCAACGCATTACTATATACCGTGCGCCCCATGCCACCTGCACCTATTATAATAAGCTTTTTCATTTACTCTATTTTGTTACTTCATTAAAAATTTCAGTTAATTGGCTTGCAACCACCTGTGGTGAAAAATTGCTCAAGCACTCATTAGCAATCGCAGGTTTGTCATATTGACTATAGTTCTCGTACATCTTAATCATTGCCTCTGCCATAGCTTCTATATCATCAGTTGGAATCAACAAACCATTTTTATCGCTAATAAATTCCTCAGGACCACCGCAGACCGTTGCAATATTTGGCAATCCTTGCGACAAAGCCTCTATGCAAACAACACCAAACGTTTCCGCACGTGAAGAAAGTACAAAAGCATGACTTCCCGACATAATTCCGATTATTTCCTCTTTGTTTTTTCGTCCAACTAATGAGACATATTCAGATAAACCGAGCTCGTTTGCCTGTTTTTTGAGTCTTGTTTTTTCGGGCCCATCCCCAACTATTACTACTCTACATCCTTTCAATGCCAAATTCGACTTTGCAAAAGCAGAGATAAGAATATCATATCCTTTTCTATGTATTAGACTTCCCATTGCTAAAAAAAAGAATTCATCACCCACTTTTCTTTTCATCACTTTGGGAGTAATAAATTCCTGTCCCAGCATATCATAAACTACTGTAGAATCTTTCGCGAAATGTCTTTTAATATGAGACTGCAAAGAATGCGATACAACAAGCAACTTATCTACATTATTATATGCAACACCGCCTATATATAACAATCTCGGACTTAAAGTTGCTTGAGTGAGTACACTCCAATGCTCCATGCCCACAAGGGGTATTCCATGTTTCTTTTTCAAATATGAAGCAACCGCAATATTATTCATATAGTGAGCGTATAGAATATCAGGGACACCTTTGCTTTTCACTAATTCAAGGAAGACTTTCTCAATCATCCATTCGGATACCTTAAAATCAAATTTATAACTAATTCTTCTAAGCCATTGCTTTGGAAAGAGGTAAAAGCCGAAAATAGATAAAGAATTCTCTTCAAATCTAGTAATTCCTATTTTTCTCCAGTATTTACGATATCTGCCATCCACATACAAAATTGCCACTTCATGACCAAGTCTTTGTAAAGCCAAAGCCTGATCTCGTTCAAAACAACCCCATTGTGGCTCCATGTTGTTAGGATAGCCATTTGCTATAACATATATTCTCATCGTCTAATTCCTACACTCAATTAACGGACTATTAATGAAGAAAAGTCACTTTTTATTTTCGTAATCATTTAAAATTGTTTGTACAAAGTCATTGGATACTTTCGCCTTGTCAAATTTTTCATTAAACAATATAAGTGCTCTTTTTACTATTTCCTTCATTTCTGATGCATTTTGTATCATCCTATTCAATGAATCCTTTATATTTTCAACATTGTTATTCTTTACTATTACTGCGCATTGGTATTGCTCTAGCATTTCGGTCATAGCAATTCCATCGGGTCCTTGATATAAAATTGGAACACCAGAAGACAAGTATTCAGACATCTTTGTGGACATTGAATATTTTGTAAATTTTACCGTCTGCTCATTGATAGAAATTGGTAAATATAAGATGCGTGAATTACGTAAAATGTTAGGGATTTCTTCATGATTAATCCATTCGTGAAAAACTGTATTATTATATGTTGATTTAATTCTTTGTTTTAGATTGTCTCGTACATCAGAATATATATGCAAAGAATAATCCCTATTCTGCTGTGCTAAAGCAGAAGCAAGTGCCAAAATAGAACTAATATTATGATTCAATATTTTACCAACGAATGTTATCTTCATACAACCTTCTCCTACAGAATATGAATCAGAGATTCTATTAACAGGATTGGGGAATGTAGTAAAAGTTCTGTTATACCGAGAAGTATAATCTATTGCCATTTTATCTGATGTAGCAAATGTTAATGATGCGCGATTGATAATAGATGACAACAATATGGATGAATCTTTTTCAAATGAATGAAAAAAAGAATAATAGTTAGGTGAAATCCAGTCATCATATCCATGAATAATATACCTTATTTGTGGACGAATTCGCATCAGCTGATCAATCAACTGGGCCATATTTAGTGACCCAACAGATGTATAGATATAATCAAGGGACAAAGAATCAATCCAATCAATAAACACTGGCGATGCCTGATAATTAACCCTTTTATGGAAAATACCAAATATTTTTAAAACAGGTACTACTACATCTAAATATATACGGCCAATTAACGATTTACTTTGAGGTTTCTTAATTGAGCATATATTGTTATCATTTATAATCCCGCTTCTTGGTACTTTATTGAAAAGTTTAAAAAATGAAGTAAAAGTGACTTCTTTGTCACCTATCAAATAGAAAGACTTAAAAGAATCAAAATAGTCACTACAACGACTTGCACAATATAGATTATCTTTATTCCACATTGAGAATAAATTCAAACCTGTTATAGCATCGCCATCTTTAAAACGTTCAGACAAAATTAGAATGTTTGGTTCCATATTATCAAATAAAGTTAGGGGCAGAAAAAATAGTCTTAAAGTCTATAAAATAATCACCATATGTTTCTCCAGTAAAAAAAACCAAAAAACTCCATAATGTAAAAACAATATACACCATAACGGCTATATGTTTAAGTAGAAAATTCTTTTCTTTATCTACGACCAATGGATAACATACAATCTCTGCTATAGAGAAATACCACGTCAGTCTTACAATAATAGAAAGAAAAAAAGTGAATGGAATTATAAAAAAACTTATCATTACCGAAAGGCAATATGGTTTTTCCTTCTCAGAAATAAAATCAAAGTTCCTAAATAATAATAAAAAAAACAATATTATAATTACACTTTGTCTTATTCCTATTCCTTCAACTCCTTCAAAATTTTTTGATGTAAAATACTCCTGGAACGCATTCACATCACTATTGATCAATAAATAATTAACGACATATTCATAAATCAATTCCGCCTTACTTACAACAACGACAAGTACAATAGCTAGCCCAATAAAAAAAAATTTCTTGCCAACAATTTTTAATAACTCTGGAACAATAATAACCAATAGCAAAGCGGCAGAACTCTTGTGAATTAAAAAAGCAAATAAGCTCAGAAGGATATATCTAATCCATTTTTTTTCACCAACGCTTTCCATTGCATAGAGACCTATCAACATTGCTAAAAATTGACGCATCATTGTACAGCCAATAAGCATATAATTGTAGTAGAACACATAAATAAATAAAGCAAACCAGTACCAACGGGGTGGTATATGCCTTTTTACAATTTTATAAAGCAAAAAATGTTCAAAACATGTAAGAACAAAAACCATCCCCATAAAACCAATAGGGTGAAAAAACTTATTAATCAAAAACCAGCCTATTTCCTTGTTATAATTACTTATAGGTCCAAATGAAGTCTTAAAGGTATCATAATATCCAAAATAATCATTACCCAAGCCATATCTTATGCCTAGCACGACACTTAGCATGATAAAAGCCAACCCTAACAACCATCTGCTGTTCTTGAATTGGGCAAAAAAAGCTAATAATACTACAGTAATATTTAAAATAACAATTGTCAGCATAAGTTCATGTTTTAGCCAACAGCCTATAATGAAATGTCATCATTTCACGATTCCAGTAACATTTCTTGATAATAAGACAAATACTCATTAGCCATTGACTGATTTGAATACACCCTCGTTGCCTCTTCTGAAATAATATTCTTGTCCCATTTTATTTCCAAAATTCTGTTCATTTCCTTTAATAATGCATCTATATCACCATAATCAACAAATGAGGAATAATCATGCAATGAGATACTTTCAGGTCCCCCTGATCTAAATCCGAGCACAGGGGTGCCACAACAAAGACTTTCTGCACATACTAATGAAAAAGACTCTTGTTTACTGGTCAATATAGTTAGATCTGCTGAAGAATAAATCTTTGCCAATTCTTGTTGATTATTAATCCTGCCCATAAATGACAAATTTGTGGGCATATTATGCAGTTGATTAACTCCAATCACTAAATATTTATACTCTGGAGTCAATTTTGCAATCTTTACAAGATAATTAAAACCTTTATTTGGATCCAGATAATTTGGCGTAACATATACAATTGTTTTAATACTATGCTCAGATGCGGGTCTATAATAAAAAAGGGATGTATCTATTCCATTCTTAATAACTCGAAATTTTATTGCCTTATCAAAAAAAGGCGATTCTATAGCACGTTTATTGGTATAAGCAGAAACTGAAGAAACATATAGCCTTTTTACAAAATGGTAAAGTTTGTAAAAAGACATCCATGACCGATGCGTTCTGTCAAAAAATCTAGAATGAAAATTTCCTTTGTCGTATGGACAATTTCCACAACCACTTTTCCACTTCGTACAATCGAAAGCGCAATCGCAATTTGCTGTAAAAGAAATGTCCGCGTGATTTGTTATCAACACTCTATAATTCCTAATACCCAAATACCAAAATAGAATGGATGGATTCAAATAATAACAATTCATACAATGAATATGCACAATATCAGGTCGTATTGATTCAACTTTAATAATTAGTCTCAAAGTTTCTAAATGAGCACAAGCAAATCGCAAACCAATAATCCTACACATCTTACCATAAAAATGAGCAAGACGGTCAGAAGATATTTTACAAATATTCTTTCTTTTATCTTTAGGTCCTAATCCATAAAACACATAAGAGAGATGTCCCTGTTCTTCAAGATTGCGATGTATACTGGCCACAATTCTTCCCGTGCTCCCTTGATTATAAAATATGTTAATCTGACAAACCTTCATCATATAAGTCTGAAACAATATACTTTTTTAAAAAAAAGACACCTTCGTTCTTGTAATCTACAGCAAGTGTATCTAGTCTATTAAAATCAATTGGCTTCTCTAAGATACTTATTGCTTCACGTACAGATTTAGCTACACGATCTTTGCATCCCAAATGGTCGAGTAATGTATAAAAACGGTCATTCATGCCACTGCCACTACCTGTTTCAAGCAAAATGGCAAAAGGCACATGAGCATAGATGGCCATTAAAGTTCCATGATAACTGTTAGTGATGATACTACCTGCATTTGAGATAGTAGTTAACCACTGCTCCATCGTCAGTGGATGATGTTTTTCATCAATATAACGGACATTACCTGGCACATTAACTTCATGGCGTAGCATATAAACGCAAGTATAATCGCCATGAACAGCTGGCACTTTTATACCAAGTTTACTATATAATCCATCGCCTAACAGAAGTGTTGGGTCTGGTACAACACATTTAGACCCTTTATACTCTAAATCTTCAAGAATTTGTTGACCAGTACGCTCTCTGGTTCCGATAGAATCAAAGCCATTAACCCACTTCTTAGCCACCAACGCAGCATTCTCAGGATATTTCTCACACCCAAAGCTCACAGCATAGCCAATACGATGGTTGTGTTCATTCCCTATTCCTAACCAATATGCCGGCGAAGGTTTGCCATTCTCACCATGAAGAGTAAAGCCTGGATTGAGAACTTGATCACTCCCGCTAATCAGAACATCATATTTGTTCAATTCATTACCAAATTCTGCTACTGAAAGAAATCGTCTTGTTTCATGGAGATATTTCACACGAAAAGGAACAAGGAGATCTTCTTTCTTGCGATTTACCAAGGCACGTGGCACTGTTTTCCATAAGCTGGGATGCCTTATTATCCGCTTCCATGAAAAATCATATTGCGAGGGATGGTAGTTGATGATTTCCACAATATGACCCTGATCAGTAAGATACTCCTGTAAACACCATGCTTGCAGGATAGCGCCATAATTAGTTCCCCAGTGGAAGGTAAGGATGCCTATTTTCATTTTAATCCTAAATCGTTAAGTACTTGTTTTGTAAAAATGACAGCACCTTTTTTATTCAAGAAGTAGCTATTCATGAACAATGATTCATCATTGTACTGACTATCATCAAAATAATTCAAGAATGTCACGGATCCATCTACCGCCTCTTTTACATAGTTAATTATGCACTGATCTAACGCTTTCTCATTGAAATATTTTCTCAATGGCTGGCTTACAGGAGGCATTACAAGAACTGGCTTAAAACCATATCTTTCGCAGAAGTCAGTTGTCTTTCGTAATATTTCTTTAGATTCCTCGTATGAATTCTTGTTCAAAAGACTCCACTCATCATCAAATTCTTTTAAAAAGAATTGTTCTTTCCATGCATTAATAAAACGTACAGCATCTTTTTCAAAGTCACACTGTGGCTTCTTCTTTTTTCCTGGCTTTACTTTTGAGATAACAGTCCTCACGAATTCTATCATAGGTATATACTTGTAAGGATTAAGTCTCATGTCATACATCATCACTCTTTTATGTATATTGTAGCATGGTATTTGAGAGTGATTCAATACCGTATAATACTTATCTGAAAAATACGAGAAATCGTAGCCCACAAGACATGAAAATGGACACAATGGGATCAACACAGTGGCACCGGGTTTTAAGTAACTATGATAGCATTGAATGATATTCAAGTCCATCATCAACGATTGGGGGCCCATTGACCAGTTATGGCCTATAACATCACAATCTGAATAGTCAAAACCATACTTGGCAGAATTACTGCCTAAATTTACAACATCAATATTGTAATCTTTGATATTCCAAAACTTGGAACAATCCTGAAACACGACATTATTATACCAGTTAGAACGCCGTGCTATACGTGATAATATCTTATTCAAGTATTTCATAATCCTGGACATTCTTTTGAGATTGGCATATACTGATGATTTATGTTCAGCCCATTTAGACTTTCCATTTCTTCTGAAGTAAGTTCAAAATCAAGCATTGAGAAATTCTCCTTAAGCCTTGTCTCATTGCTACTCTTGGGCAGCGGGATGGAACCCACTTGGTTGTTCCACTTCAAAACAACTTGAGCCATTGATTTGTTGTACTTATCCATGATGGATTGTATCACATCGTTCAAAAACCTCTTGTCCCTCACCACACCCAATGGAGAATAAGTCATCAGCTGAATCTCATTGTTATTGCAGAAATCAACAATATCCTTCTTCGTTCCAAAAGGACTGATATAAATCTCATTTATCTGTGGTTTCTGTGCTGTTTTCATCAGCGGTTCCAATTCTCTAACATTGAAATTGGAAACACCTATATATCTGACAAGACCTTCTTTCTTGACTTCAATCAAAGCATCCCACATCTCTTCATAGAATCCAGGATAAGGAAAATGCAATAATACCGAGTCAAGGTAGTCCGTATGCATTTCTTTTAAAGAATTGTGCACTTTAGATCTGACTATATCAAGAACAGAATACCGCTTCATCAAACTGGAGTAACGTGTAAAATAGGCATTCTGACGATAATCAGTCAGATACGAATCACAATCCGACACTTTCGTTTGAAGGAACAAATCATCACGGTTTGCTATACCATCCTTAATGCCTTGCACCAGTCCATCACCAATTCCATCTTCGTTTTGGTAATCATCAGATGAATCAAATAAGCGATAGCCCACCTTAATTGCCGTGAGCATCGTTTCTTTCATTGAATGACCCTTTAAAGGGAAGGTTCCCAACCCTGAAGGCCATATTGTTTTGCCATTATTTGTTACTAACATACTCTACTTATACGTCTACTTATAATACTTAATATTTTTAGCCTTTCTTCATTTGAGAAAGCAATAAACCAACCGAATATGAAAATAGATAGTTCAATAGCAGATATGTTGATGAAAAAACGTAAGACGCCATCTTCCATCGTATTATTTATTATAAACGGAGCTGCAACTGTAATAGCCATCACAATCAAAACAGGGATATAAGTATGTAATAGCAATTTTGACATAGAGAAATCAATATATGATTTCATAATTAAAAGCGTTAATACCTCGTTTATGACATTGGTTATAATAACTACTATAAAAGGTACATAAGACGGGAATCCTAATTTCAACAACACATAGCTTATAGGTAGAGATAATATCATTATTGTACCACAAACCAGGTTGCCTGTTTTTATTCTTCCAATTGCATGAAATGCCATATTCTGCCCAACCTCGACAACATCAAACAACGCAGAGATTAATATAATTTTAGCAAACAACGATGTCTCTGGTGGGTAAGTATCACCCAACCATATATCAAGAATAAAGTCTATTTCAAAAATGATAGGAACAACCAAAGCTATCATAATTATTATAGAGAACTTGATGGCCTTAAAAGTTAATCCATACATCCTATCATAATTGTTTTCAGCGAAGCTCTTAACTACCTGGGGACGTACTGCCGTAAGGAAATTATTGATAAACATCTTTACTGCAGACTGAATTTGGAAAGAAATTGCACGTGCAGCATTAACCGTAGGACCAAAGAACACATTCAATAACACATTGACACCTTGATTCTGACTCACACCAGCCATTCCACCAAACAGATCCCAAACGGAATAAGAGAGCAGCTTTTTATATAATGGTTTATCTTTTACCAGCCTAAAGCGACACTCTTCATATTTCATTTTTGTATAAAACCTATAGAATAACTGAATAGCTATTGTATTCAGCATCAATAATAATCCGTAAAAGATTAATTTGTCAATGGGCGATACTTTGATTAAATAAGCTATCATCAGTTTTGAGAACGCCTCATACAATCCAACAAAGGCATAAACTGACATATTCTCATGGCTTATCAATGCTGCATTGTACGGCACCTGCGTATAATTAATAGCCATAGAAACAACAGAAAACTGCAATATCCAGAATGCCGCTGTCATCCTGTCGTCTGGTATCTCCATCTTATTGTATAGGAACCAGACACCGGCAGTTTCGCAAACGACAAAAACGATTAAAGCAACTGTTATATGTAAATTAAGAGAAGCTGAAAAGGTTTTCTTTAATTGCTCTACATTGCCTACTCCAAGTTCGTATGTCAGGAATCGACTGGTGGATGCATTTAATGCGCTATTCAAGAAAACCATCATGGAAACGACCCCACCTATGACATTATATATGCCATAATCTGAAGCCCCCAATCCCTGCAAAATAATCCTGGATGAAAAAATAGTTACACCCATGACTACCAGCATCCTTATGTATAAGAATACCGTATTCTTTGCTATTCTCTTATTAGAAGATTCCAATTGACAATAATTTTATGATTCCTGAATGGCGTCAAGTACATCACTAATTGTTTCAGCTTTTACCATCGGTAACAACTTAACTTTAACACCGAGTTCTTCTTCAATACGAGCTATCAACTCTACCTGTGTCAACGACGAATACTGGTCCCACTCACGGAACTCTGCATCCAACGTTATTTCACTCTTGTCTACATCTGTAAAAATCTCAGCAAAGATCTTCAACAGTCTTTCTTCCATATTCTCCATATTAATAATTATTAAAATTTATGCTTTCCAATATAATTCTTCATCCACAACTTGAGCCGGATTACCAGATACCAATGAAAATGCTGGAACATCCATAACAACATAAGAACTAGCACCCACAATGCCACCGGGATAAACATGTACACCCGGCATAACAGTGCTTCTATCGCATATCCATGCATGTGCGCCCAAAACCACAGGTTTAGATGTTTTATAACCCTGACGAGACATATAATGATCGCCATTAGTGTCACGGATAATTACATTACGTCCTAAATATACGTATGGCTCAAACGTTATTGACTTTCCGCAAACAATCTCTGTATTAACATTTGAATCGCCACCACCCATAATATCAAAAACTGCATCCTTAAATACCTGAATGTCACATCCAGCACTGAAAGTGTAACTACCACCTACATTAAGAATAGCATTTTCTCTCAACATAATCTTGGTGTATAATACATCCTTCTTGAAATTACTGGATCCTATACTCAAAACGCCTTTAATCTTTATTTTACTCCCTTTTGCGAATCTGAAGATTGTATGAGGGTGCAAAAGAAGAAATTGACCATCTACTATACTCTTTTCAATATGCTTATTGAATAAGTTATAGTTTATAGTTTTAAAGAAAGTGCACCAATTACCTTCAGATGCCTTGCTTGCTTGCTTAACAAAACGAGCAATATTTTTAAGTTTGAGCTTCAAAGACTTACCGCCACCTAGATGGTTATTTACAATAGTTTCAAGATCCGTGGTGTCTAACTTATTGTAGAATGCCGCTCTGTCAATTGCTGTATTTGGCTTATGAGAATGCATCAAACCAAGATTTCCACCAAGGATTGACTCAAAAGGAATTTCTTGAGTCAGCATTTGTGAAGCAACTTTATCTTCATAATAAGCTCTGCCCTTCTCGGAATTAAGGAGTACCATTGAGGTTCCCAAATTATTGTCATATTCTTTAGGAAGATATTTCTCTACTCCCCAAAAATCTGCCAATGTGGCATCTGCAATTCTCGGGAATCCCTTGAACTTACAGTTATGACAAGCTGGTCTGGCAGCAATACCCATTCCCATATAGCAACGACGGAATGCGTTCTTATCTTTTGTTTCATAAATAACATCACCGTTCTCAAAGACTATCTTTGTACATAGAGTCCTCCAACCAATTTCTTTATTCTTGTCCTTAATATAAACGACCTTGGAATGATGCTTTTCTTCAAGACCTTTAATATATGCATCCCAAATCTTAGGAGAATTGACATACATACAAACAAAATCAAGTATGAGGAGGTTGTCGTATGGTTTGCCTAAAAAACTCCTTAAGGCTGCCATTTGACATGGGGTTCCACAGACTACAACCTTTTCTCCTGCTTTTAGGAGTTCTTTGACCTCCTTATAAAAACCAATGGCGTTGCTCTGGATGTATTTAGAACTTCTAAGCCGTTCAATGTCTTTCTTATTATTGGATATATACTGTGATACACTCCAGTCTTCATTCCATACAGCACCGCCAACATACGCCTTCTCTTGGTATGCCTTTTTAGCGAAAGCTGAGAATGCGCCACCTGAAGTACTATCAAAACGTACCTGAAGATTCTTATGAACAGCCGCATAGCACTTGGGCTTTTCATAATCATTCTTCTTAAGGCTGTCAATGTTAATAACAGGACAGACTTTTTCGCATAGGTTGCACTCTATACAAGAGGCCTTGTCTATATGGGGATAAAGGAATCCTTCCTCATCTTTTGAAAATGAGATAGAACCCTTAGGACAGGCATCCCCACAGGCATTACAACCGCAGCATTCTTCTTTGGTCAGTCTATCAATCATAAATTACAAATCTCCTTTTTGATTTTGGGACGATCAACCTTATCGCTATTATTTAATGGGAATTTAGATATGAATTTAAGGTGCGTCGGAATCATGTATGAAGGCATTTTACTCTTCATATAATCCATAGCCTCTTTTATATCGAATGGTTCACCCTCGAAAACAAGATATAACTGTGTTATGCCGTTCTCTTCATTAGCAAGGCAAACAACATTTTTACCAGTGGCTTCTCGTGCATGGTATTCGATTTCACCTAGTTCAATTCTAAAACCTTGTATCTTAACCTGATTATCCATTCTACCAAAATACATAATATCACCGTCAGCATCCTTATAGCACAGGTCACCAGTATGATAGAAACGCATCTTCTGGCCTTTATATTCAAGGGTAAAGAATGAAGATGCATTCTTTTCCGGATTATTCCAATAACCTTTAGTTACTTGATCACCAGCTATGCAAAGTTCACCCTTTTCTCCATCGGGCAGTTCATTTAATTTATCATCAAGTATAAGCCCAACACAATGCTTCAGTGGCTTACCAATTGAAATAATACCATTCAACTCCTTATTCTCTATTTTGCGAGAAAGCTTATAGAATGTACAATAAATGGTTGTCTCGGTAGGTCCATAGAAATCGTACAATTCCACATTAGGACATTGTTTATATGCTATTTCAAGCAGATTCTTGGGACATGCCTCTGCTGTAAGAATACATCCCTTCAATGATGTCATATCCAATTGATCGAAGAACGGAAGCATAAAACGCAACATTGATGGTGCCATCACAGCAAAGGTAAGTTTGTACTCATCTATAAGACCTGCAACATAAAGATACTTTCCTTCGCCATAAGGACATGTAAACACGCATGCACCTTTAATAAGGCCTGTCAGATAACACTGAACAGAGACGTCAAAAGTAAGGTCAAAACATTGTAAGCACTTGTCTTCTCTTGTCACATTAATACCTGTTGCCCAGAAGGAATCCATAAAAGAGCCTATGTTTTTCTTTGTAAGTGTTACTCCTTTGGGCACGCCAGTACTTCCTGATGTAAAGAGGATATAGGCTAAATCATCCTCAGAAACGCCTTCTTTAATGGTGAGTTCTACTGGTTCTACACTTTCGTAGGTATGAATCAAATAAGTCTCCTCATAACGTGTTTTTTTAGATGAATCCAGAATAGTATCAATACCTACCTGTTGTATAATGTTATTACAGCGATCAATAGGCTGTTTTATATGCAATGGAACATAGCAATAACCATCCAACCATAAGGCAAAAATGGAGGCGTATGTTTCAAGGTCATTGTTAGTTACAAGTCCAACATGGCGGTTGCCTATTGTTCTTTTACTGAGCATAGCCCTTATTTTACCTATGCACTTACCAAACTCACTATACGTAAAGTACTTCCCATCAATACAAAACGCATTAGCATCAGGATAGTTCCTGATGTTCGCCAGAACGGGCTCTAGAATCTGTTCTTTAAACATACTATATAATAATTGAATTTATTACATTTAACTACTCAACCACTCTTCTCAACCACTCCACCTTCCTCAGTATTTTTGTTGAATAGAGACTACATAAAAAGATGATAAGAGTGATGACAGGAATGGTTATGAGGTGATTGCAACAATCTCTAAATAAACTTCTATTAAAAACTAACAGCCAAATACCATGTATCAGATAAATTCCGAATAAATCTCTTCTTACGTATTCTAATAGGTTTGTCATTTTATCACTAACCTGAAAAGAATTTTCCTTTACTAGGATGAAAATGGAAGCACTCATTAACATCACATGTGGACTCACATTGTATAGGAAAAGCTCGTCATCTATTCCACGATGAATAGACATCAAGATGTTTCCCGTTACCATTATGAAAGCGCCAACTATACCCGCTAAATACATACATCGTTTTTGCTTCCTCGAAAGATTTACACACGATAAATAATAACCCAAAAGGAAATAACCTCCATAGCCCACGAATTCATTCATCACAAATAAGTCGCTAATTTGCGGAACCATCAAATCAGTCCATACAAACAAAAAACTGATTGAAAGGTACCCTATCCAAAGAAAAAGAGCATAACGGAGTAATTTCTCTTCATTTACAATTCGTTTAAATAGCGGTATTAACAAATAACCCCCCATTAACATTGGCAAGAACCAGAGATGGTATTGCGGTCTAAAGTCTATAATATGTAAACTAAAGTCACCTCTTGAGAGTGTTTTATAAAGTGTATTGAAAATCAAATATACTATGTACCAGAAAACGTATGCTTGAATGATACGCTTTACATACTTGGTAAGCAATTCCCTAATTGATACTTTCTTGCTTGGATTCAGAAACAACGTGCCACTAATCATTATAAACATTGGCACAGCCCATCTTACTAAACTATCATCCACCACTGCTATAATCCAGTCATACTGCATTACAGGCAAATGGTAATCCGTACCTCCCACATGTTGAAAAATTACTCCAAATGTAGCAAGAATCCTTAACAAGTCTAAATATAAAACTCGACCCGTCTTAAGCCTGTCATGCTTTGACAGTTGGGGGGGTATTTATTTGATAATCACTCACTTTATTTGCCTTAATTCTTTTTCCAAATCATCTTATTAACGATTCCTACATAACTCTGTATGAGCTTAATCACTTTAGTACTTACATTCTCATCCGTATATGCAGGAACGGGACAAGCATCATCACCATTTGCGTGCATAGCAACAGCTAATTCCACAGCCTGACAAACAGCTTCAGAAGTGATTGAACCAATGGTAAAGACACCCTTATCCATTGCTTCTGGACGCTCTGTAGAAGTACGGATACTTACAGCAGGGAATCCAAAGAAAGCGCCCTCTTCAGGTACCGTACCACTATCGCTTACAACACAGAAAGCATTCTGCTGGAGTTTGTTGTAGTCAAAGAAACCAAGAGGCTTGTGCTGGATGACCTTGTCATTGAACTTGAATCCACGCTTCTCAATCATCTTCTGGCTTCGAGGATGACAGCTATAGAGTACGGGCATATTGTAAGTCTCTGCCATTGTGTTCACAGCATTCATCAGTGAGAAGAAGTTGGCCTCAATGTCAATATTTTCCTCACGGTGAGCACTTAGCAGAATGTATTTGCCTTTCTCCAATCCGAGTTCTTCAAGAACATTGCTGGCCTCAATCTGAGGAAGCACCTCTTTTAACACCTCAGCCATAGGTGAACCTACAACATAAGTGTATTCAGGCTTCACGCCAGTATCGAGAATATAACGACGGGCATGCTCACTATAGCACAGGTTAATGTCACTGGTAACATCCACCACACGACGAATCACTTCCTCAGGAAGGTTTTCATCTTTGCAGCGGTTGCCAGCTTCCATGTGGAAGATGGGAATTTTCAGACGTTTTGCAGAAATTACGCAAAGGCAAGAGTTAGTATCTCCCAGAACTATGACAGCATCTGGCTTTACCTCTGACATCAGCTCGTAACTCTTAGAGATTACATTACCCATAGTCTGACCAAGGTT
>AUXO012849091.1_pt1 | contig 17398 bp, 2 predicted proteins | sample 768731 | NCBI WGS metagenome assembly AUXO01 (sample SAMN02715735, study PRJNA202380) | gut metagenome | biome: sheep rumen | host: Ovis aries | place: New Zealand: Palmerston North
GCTGCTGCTTCAAATGTTCTAACACCTGTTTTAAATGTAAAGTTTTTAGTATCCATCATAATCCCTGCATATAAGCTTTCTGCTTCAATTGTTTTTAATTCTACATTTGCTTCAGCATATTGTAAAATTTCTGTTACTAATTCTGCTGCCGATGAAGCATAAACTTCTTGAAATAATAATGTTGCATTTTCAATAAAATCAGTACTTCTTCTATGATGATCTATTACTACTACCTTTTCACATTTTTCTAACAATTCTTCTGCTTCAACAAAATTCTTTTTATGAGTATCGACTACAATTAATAATGTATCTTCATCAATATTTTCTAAAGCAACTTCTTTGCTTATTAATACATCTTCATATTCTTCATCTTCACTTAAAGTTTCTAAGAAACTATCTAAAGCATTTGTCATTTGGCTCGAAATTATATAAGCATTTTTATCTAAACTTTTAACTAATCTATAAACTCCAAGTGCTGATCCCATTGCATCTATATCTGGATTTACATGTCCCATTATTAGAACTTTACTTGATTCTTTTATCAGGCTTTCTAAAGCATGTGCAACAACTCTTGCTTTAACTTTAGTTCTTTTTTCAACTTCTTGAGCTCTTCCACCAAAGAATTTGTAAATTCCGTTTTCTCTAACTACTGCTTGATCTCCACCTCTACCTAATACTATATCCATAGCTTCTTGTGCTGATTTATATTTTTCTTTTTGTGTTTCTCCCTCATTTGAAACTGCTATACTAAGTGTAAGTTGAGCTTTATTTTTTAAATTTACTTCTTTGATTTTATCTAATATACTAAATTTTTCTTCTTTAATTTCTTCTAAATGTTTTTGTTCAAAAAAACATGCATATCTATCTCTTTCAGATTTTACAACAATTCCATCCCATTTATTAATCCATTCATATATGCATTTATCTATTTCTGCCCTACTATTTGATACCTCTTCATTTTCAAGTAATTGTAATGTTTCTTCATAATTATCAACCATAACTAATCCAACACATAATTGTGAATTATCATAATCTTCTTGTAATTTATTCTTTTCTGTTTCATCAAGAAAATAAATTACCATCATATATGATTTTTTATTTTTTCTATCTTTATTCTTTGTTTTTACAAATTTAGCAAATACTTTATATGTCTTTTTACCTATTTGGATTTGTTTTTCAATGGTTGTATTTTTCTTGCTTTCTTCTTTTTCAATATCATTTTTTATATCATAAACTAATTCATCAATATAATCATCTATTTTTATATTTTGAAATTCAGATACAAATTTTGAACTTTTCCAAACAATATTTCCATCAGTTTCTAATATTACTAATGGGAATGGTGAGTTTATTAAACTACTTTTAGCAGTACTATCAACTGTTAAAGTTAAATCTTGTAATGTTTCTGATATTTCACTCTTTCTTTTATTATTAGCAAAATAAGCATATCCCATTATTAATGCAAATAGTATAATTGATGGTGCTATTAAAACTGGTTCTTTTATACTTATAAATATCAATAGCAAAAATATTATTACAATATATATTTTAGTCCTTGATACTAAGTTATCAAAAACTTTCCTATTTGTATTTTGCATTATATTCTCCTCATTTTCTTTTTAATATTATTTACAATAATTAATAAAATCAATCACATAAATAAGCATCAAAATAAATAGTTTTATACTATTCTATTTTACCTCATTTTTAGCTATTTTGTCAAGTTTTCGAGGAATAAAGAATATAAATAATAATTAATAAAATATAAATAGAAAATAAAAAACAAAAAAGAAAAATGACTAAGATTTTGCTTAATCATTTTTCCTTATTAATGTTAGTTTGATAAATAAGTTGTATTTACACCTACTCCATCGTCATATTCAGATACAATATGTGTTCCTGTCCTTAATGTTAAATAAGGTGACTCTGTTTTTGAGAATGCTGTTGTTCCTTGTATTTTTCCACTATAGAAATATGTCCTTGAATCATTACGATTATCAATTCCTTTTAATAATCCTCTAATAATTGGTGCATTACCTGGCAATGTTGTAGATGTACTACCTATAATTAATGTTCCGTCGTAAATTGACACACCGTATGTATTTCCAAATACATATCCTCCTGTTATAGTTGAAGTTCCAGCTGTTTGCCATATTCCACATCCAACAGTTCCTTTTCTTGGTTGAACTTTTCCTGATGTTATTTTTAATGTTCCTCCTGCATTCTTAATTGCATCTTTATAATCTCCATAAACATTTGCTCCTCCAATATTTACCGTTGCACCTGTATTTACTAATACCCCAAAATTAGATGTACCAACGATAGTTCCTCCATTTAAATTTACTGTTGATCCATTATTAGCACTTATACCTACTGCAGAACCTTCTATAAGTCCGTCAGTAATCGTCAATGTTGCACTATCACAAGCAATACAAGGTGAACCAGAGATGTTGCAATAACTAATTGTTGTAGTTCCTCCCCTATTCCATAGTCCACATTTAACAGAAGAGCTTATACTACCTCCTGATATTGTGCATGTTCCATAGTTTTGTATTGTATCAGCACTACTGCTTATCTCCCCATCTTGTATATACAATTTTGCATTTTCTCCATTATATATTGCACCTGTACCTGTAGATGTAACTTTTGAACCATATGATACATTTACAGTACCTGTACCTGTATTTTTAATAGTATAGCCATTATTTCCTGTTACTTCTGCCTCTCGTATTGAAATGGTTCCAGAAGAAGTATTATTTATAGCTGGCCACTCACTTGATGTATTATTATGTTCAATAACGCCTCCATATATAGATACAGATCCGCTTCCAGTATTTTTTATTGCACTTCCTGCAGTACTAACTATCCTACAATTATTTGGAGCTAAAGTAGCAGCTCCTCCCTCTGTAGTAGCATAACTTGTCACTAAATTTCCTTCTCCTTCCAAAAGTATTGTATCTGCTGTATTAGTCTCTATTACTGTAGTACTTCTCTCAATATCTATTATTAATTTTCCTTTTACCGTAAATAAATTTGTACCTGAACCAACAATTCCAGTATCTGTTACTGCATTAGTATCGTCATCCATTACTCTAACTGTAGAACCAGCACTGATATTAATAGTTTTTGTTCTTGTTATCTGTTGTGAAGCTAAATCTATAGTTAGATTTTTGCCTATTGTTACACTAGAACTATCCGTATAAGTGTTCAATACTTTTATTACTGAGCCCGAAGCATCTGCTTTTTCTACTGCATCAGCTAATGTTACACAATAATATGTATTAGATCCTGAAGTTACGCTATAGTTTGCTCTTTCCCATACTGCATATAAGGTTACTGTTGCATTATTTATTGCTGATAAATTAGATACACTTTGTCCATCTGTATAATCAACTGTTCCATCATTAGCTCTTGCTTGTGTTGTAGCCCAACCTTTAAATATATAATTTGTTTTGCCAAATCCATTTGTTGTTAATGCTTTAGATACTCCATACGTATGTGAGCTACTAGCCGTACTTCCACTTGTATATCCATTTCCATTATATGCTATTGTATATGTAATTGGCGTCCATCTCGCATATAATGTTGTAGCTGATGTCTTATTCCATGTTCTTGCACTTGCACCTGTTGCTGTATAATATTGTGTTCCTCCTGTTGCAGCACTAGTATCATACCACCCACCAAATATATGTCCTGTTTTTGTTGGTGCTGTTGTAGAGATTTCAGGCATTGCACTATCATATGTTGCTGTTACATTTGAACTTTGACCTCCACTACCACCATTATTATTAAATGATACAGTATATGTATTAGCCTTAGAGTTAAGTGCTATTGCACCATTTGCTGCTCCTAATTTAACTTTTGGAGATGCGTTTGTACTTTCTGTCTCTGCAGTTAATGATCCTGATAACGTATATCCTGTATAAGTGTAACCAGTCTTAACCACAATATTTGATAACGTACCAACTGTTCCATAATCATTTTGTTTATAGTAATCAGTTAAGTTTGTTCCTGAATCTACAACACCTGATATATCAAATTTTGAAATTCCTGCTGATGGATTTACATCAAAGTAATATTTATTTATTGTCCAATGTGCATAATATGTTGTATTGCTTGCTGGCATTTTTGTTGTTGTACTTATTTGTGTTCCTCCACTTGCTGCTGTAAACCATCCTGCAAATGTATATCCAGTTCTACTTGTTGTTGGTAATGTTCCTAAATCATTATTATATGGTTTAACTATTGTTGCCGGACTTGCTGTTGTTCCTTCATTACTATTAAATGTTGCTGTTACTGTTGGAACGTTATTACCATTTTTTGCATATGCCCTAGAATTTCCTAGTTTATCATATAAATAAACATGTGTATTATATAATCCAGCTTCATTTTTATGGTCTGTTGTATTTACACGATATACCCATGTTGTTCCATCACTTTGGACTGTTCCCTTAGCTGCTGTATTTGTTGACCAGCCTGATTGAATATCATCTTGGCCTGCATTATCAGTCCATGTTGGGAATTGAACTCTATCGACTCCTGAGCCATTATTATCAGTTACTCCATAAACGTATACATCATATCCGGTTGAAGAAAGGTTCTTTATTTCAACGCTAGTAGCAGTTGGACCTGCTGTATCTATATATGATGCGGTTGCTGCAGCTTTATTTGGGTTACCTGCTGCATCTTTATACCAAGCATAATATGTTCCATTTGCAGTAATTTTTGTAGCTTTACCTGCATTTGCTTTAGCTGTTTGTGTTGTATATGTCGGTTGAGTTGTACTACTTTGATTCATTCCATATCCAGTTATTCCTGTTCCTTCATCCTTTGCCGCAGATACTACATATTGTTCTTTTGCCCATTTAGTTGTATCAAATACAGTTGCATAAGCTACATCCCATTCAACTGGTGCTGATGCTGTTCCTGCAGTTCCACTTATTGCAAAGAAACTTGTTGTAGAATAACTTCCATTATTACCACATGTTGTTACATTAATATATTCTTGCCAATCTCCAGTTCCAGCTTGAGATGTTAACCAAGTATTTGTTCCTCCACCTATTGCATTAGAATGCCAATTCAAAGTATATCCTACAGGTATCTTTGCAACTATTCTTGTTACAAACACTTTATTTTCAGCTGTTTGATTTGAAAAATAGAATCCTCCTAGTCCTGGTGACGTTCCTGCTCCCGTATTTACAATTTTTAAATAATAACTTCCTTCTGGTGTAGTACCAGCAGTTCTTGTTATAGTTGTTTTTCCACTTTTATTATTATCATAAAGTGTTGTACCATTTACTCCAGAGCTAAATGCTGGATCTGTATATAGCATTGTTCCTACATATCCTGAAACTGTTGGTGCTGTTGTATCTTCCCATCTTGCATATAATGTTAAGTTTTGTGCTGGAGCTACAATTGTATTATAAGTTGTTCTAGCTATTAAATTACTATCATTTTTAATTATTACATTTCCTACATATCCAGTAAAGTATTCGCCAGCAGGTGTTGTTTGACTTCCTCCCGCTTCTGCACCAACAAATACTGAATTATTAGGCCAATATCCAATTTTTCCTGAAGTATATGCAACTGATGTAGCAATCTTATTTCCATCTAAATATCCATACGTATAAGTTCCATCAAAAATTATATCAAAATCATGCCATCCTGCACTCAAACTTGCCCATGTAACATTAGATGTTGCAACTTTATATCCTACTCCTGAATCATAGTTTGCAAATTGAATTTTTCCTGCATTATTTTCAATATTCCATCCTCCACCTTCAGTACATGATATAGTTTTTTTATTTCCAGAACTCCAATCATCTTTATAAGCAGATAAATGTATACTTATTTTATTTTGATGCATATAGTCTCTACCTAAATTTATATAATTATTGTTTCCATTAAATGTTGCATACCAACCTTTAAATGTATAACCTGTTCTTGTTGGTGTTGGTAAATCTGTATATGTTTGACCATATGTTACACTCTTTGTTGTTGTACTTACACTTCCACCATTTGCATTAAATGTTAAAGTATAATTATTGGCTGTCCATTTTGCATACAATGTTCCATTGCTACTGAAATTTGTTGCACTTGCTGATGAAGTTAATTTTCCATTTGCATCTATATATTGTGTTCCTTCACCATTTGCTGCTGTATAATATCCTCCAAATGTATAACCTGCTCTTGTTGGCACTGTTATTCCATTTGCACTTGTTGTCATTTGTGTTGTTGCTGTGTTATTTGTATAATATCCTGTATTGTATTTTTCATAAATAGTAGTTGTTCCACCAGTTCCACCAGCTTGATTTAATGTAATTGTAAATATTTTATATTTTGTATTAATATTTATAGCCTGTGCTGCTGTTGTTACAGTTACAGTATATTCACCACTTGCTGGGGTTAATGCGCTTCCTGCCCATGTTACATTATTCAATTCATAATATGTTTGTTGCATTGCTATATCTTTTATTTTTATTGTTGCGCCATGTGGTAATATAATTGATGCTTGTGTTTCATTGCTTTGTCCTGTTAGATAAGTTGCTCCATTATAACTTACACTAAATTTAGCAACTGATCCATCAGATTTTTCAGTTCCTCCTGGATTCAATACATTAATATTACTCCATGCCCAAAAATATCTATAAACAACAAGATTGTCATTTGCTGGCACTGTTGCATTACCAGAAGTTCCTACATATTTATAATATGAATAATATTTACTTAATGTTGCATCTGTTCCTAGTTCAGTTGCATTTACAATTGATCCATAATCTTTTTGTTTTGTAACATTACTTCCTAATTGTGTTTTTCTATTATTTGACGCATCTACAAACCAATCTTGATATGTTACTGTGTATTGATTTACTTTCCAATTTGCTGTAAATGTTCTATTTCCTGTGCTACCCTTTGGAATTATATTATTGGGTATAGTTACTATACTTCCACCTTTTCTGTAAAATTGTAAATTATTTACTACAGCTTTTTGACTTGTAAAGCTTTCTAGTACCCAACCATATTTATATGTCATATTTTTTTCTAATCTTACCTTAAAGAAGAAAGATGTATCTGCAGTACTTCCATTTGTTCCAAATCTTAAATAATAATCTCCTGTATCATATGTATTTGTCCATTCTGCGTTCTTACTTCCACTTGTTATTGAAGATATTTCACCTAAATATGTATTACAATCTCCACTCCATACTTGAAGTTTTGTATTAGAATAATTATTTCCACTTGTTGTATTTGTAAATGTAATTTGAGAACCATCAAATGTAATATTAGTTTGCATATTAGAACCATTTTTACCAGTTACTGGTCCTATTTTATCTTGTTCATCTGTCCATCCTGCAAATGTATAACCTGTTCTTGTTGGATTATTTATTGTAATTGTATTACTTTCAGCAGTGTAACTTGTCGGATTTTCACTTGCATTTGTTCCTCCATCTAAATTATATATAATCTTATCTGTATTTAATTCCCATTCTGCAACTAGTGTTGTTGTATCTGTTATATTAGCCCATAATAGTGGCGAAAATCCTGTATTTTCTTCTAATTTCATTCCACATATTTGTATTGCTCCGGTAGCTGGAGTATTATTTCCAAAATAAATATTAGTTTGATTACCATTTGCACTTCCATTTGTACCAGCTACAAATGTATATGAATATTTTGTCCACTCTGTCACATTATTTAAATCTATTAGTTTAACACCATAAGAACTATTTCCGGCTTGTAAATTAAGTTTTCCTGTTCCTTTTGCCCATACTGACATTGTATATGTATTTCCTATAGTAACTGGTACACTATCTTGACATATATCATACTTATTACCAGATTTTATTTCAAATCCTTTTGTAATTCCCTCTACAGGAGGATTTGTAATATCTATTATACTTCTTGCACCACCTGCTGGTTCAGAATTTGATGCAATTCTCCATCCTGCATTTGCATTTGTTGATGGTGCTTTAAATTCTGGTGCTAGCGCTCCTGTTAATAAATTTTTATCATAAATTGTTCCATCAGATGTCTTCCATTGTTTAAATGTATATCCTGTTTTTGTTGGATAACCTAAATTAACCTCTGAATTATATAAAGCATTTATAGTAGAATTTGTTGTTTTATTATTATATGTTCCACCATTTGGATTTAGTGTTATTGTATAAGTTTTTGCTTCCCATTTTGCATATATTGTTCCAGCAGCTGTAAAGTCTGATGGATATATTCCTGTTCCACTATTATTATAATATTTCTTTCCACCTTTTGTTAAATACTCTACTGTCACTGTTGTTCCTGTGTTAACATTATTTACATCTATAAATCTATATGTTGCATCATATGGTATATTTCCTCTTTTAGATACCATATTTTCTGTTATATCAAAATCTACATAAATAATCCAATCATTTCCTGATCTATTTACACTTCTTGCAGCTATTGAAACATCATTAAATTCTAATGTAGGAGCTGTTGTTAAAGTAGAATCTGTAACAATTATTTTTCCTTGTAAATGTGTATTTTTATCTCCTGCTGTTGTCATAGTCCAAGCATTTGCTGAACTTTGTGTATTGGCAAAATTTATTCTTTTAGTCGTATTTGCATTTTCAATAGCTGTTACTAAATCAAAAGCCGTTGTATTTGAATAATATCCTTTAAAATCATACCCTGTTCTTGTTGGTACTGTTATATTAGGCATAAGTGAATCATATGTTGCCGTTACACTTGCTGTTCCTCCAGTTCCACTATTTCTATCTAAAGTTATTGTATAAGATTTTGCTTCCCATTTTGCTTTAATAGTATGATTACCAGCTATTGTTACAGGTGTTGTTTCAGTTAAATAATATGGTTCATATGGTGTAGCAGAACTTGCTTTTTCTAATTGAATTTTTGTAACACCATTGTATAATTTTAATTTAATACCAATATTTTTTGTACCATTTAGTGTAAATGTTACACTTTCTGAATCAACATTTTGTAATTTCTTAGTTATCATTTCATTATTTTCATCATCATAAACTCTTACTTCAGCATACGAACTTGTTGATTTTGTTGAAAAATTAAATGATAATGTATATGTTCCAGCAGATAATGTTGTTTTCAAGTTACTACTTGCATAATTCCATCCTGTTGGATCACTTGATGTATTACTTGCTGAAATATTACCATTAGCATCACTAACAATATTTGTTCCAGCAATTAACTCTTCAGGATTAAATAAATTCTTTCCATTCCATCCTTTAAATTCATATCCAGTTCTTGTGGCTTGTGGTAAATTTCCATAAGCTGAATCATATGTAACTTGTTTAGTAGCTGTCGCTCCTGTACCTGTCCAACCTGAAGTTGTAGGAATTGTTCCTCCATTTGCATCTGCTGTTACTGTATATGTATTTGGAGTCCATATCGCAAATAATGTATGATTATCTGTATATAAAACCTTTGAAGTAGCTGAATATTTTGTTGCTGTTGTTGTTCCCATTGAGCCAATTTTTACATTTGTAAATGAAACTGCATTATTAGCTGTGTTGGTTACTTTACCAGCATAAACTAATATTGCTAACTTATGTGTAACATTTGCTGTATCAGGGCATCTTAAAGTTATAGTCCTATTGGTTCCAAAACTTGTATCTTGACGTACTAATGTTGATCCTCCTGTTGATAAATCACAAATAATCGTTGTAAATTCTGTTGCACTACCTGATATACAAGTTGCATTATCCATAGTTATAGTATATGTAACACCAGGTTGTACATTATTTTGAATTGCTTTATTATTCCAATTATTTGTACTTGTTTCTATATTTACGTTTCCAACATCCATAGCATCATACCATCCTGCAAAAGTATAACCTGTTTTAGTTGGTGTTGGCATACCGTACGTACTATCATATTCTATATCTTTTCGTGCACTTACATAATCATTTTCATTTTTCGTAACTGTCCAACCATCTATTGTTGGTATTGTCCCACCATTTGCATCTAAATTTACTTTATATGAATTTATTAACCATTGTGCATATACTGTTAAATTACTTGTTCCTATAAACTGATCACTTGCATTCCAATATGTCGAATCAGTTACAGATGAACCATCTGCATTATATACTTTTGTTCCACCTGTTGCTGCATCAAAATATCCTGTTAATGTATATCCTGTTCTAGTTGCATTTCCACCACCACTTGCTTGACCTATATTATTCCAATTACCTAATTCATATGTTAAATTAGGGCTATAAATTTGTGCAGTTGTACTTCCATTTTTTATTCCACCATTTGGATCTACTGTTAATGTATAAGATTTAGCTGTCCAATGTGCATAATATGTTACATTACTTGCAGGCATTTTTGTTGTTGTACTTATTTGTTCTCCTCCAGTTGCAGCTGTCCACCATCCACTAAAATCATAACCAGTTCTACTTGTTGTAGGTAATATGCCTAAATCATTGTTATAAGCTTTTATTATAGTTACTGGATTTGCAGTAGTTCCACCATTACTGTTAAATGTTGCAGTTACTGTTGGAACAGTTACATCTGAACCTCCAACATTTGCAGCTCCTGCATATGCTGAATTTTCCACATTATCATATAAATAAACATGTGTATTATATATTCCAGCTTCATTGTTATGATCAGTTGTATTAACTCTATATACCCATGTTGTTCCATCAGCTTGTAATGTTCCATTTCCCCATATAATATCATCTTGTCCATCAGTCTCAGTCCATGTTGGGAAAAGTACTCTATTTACTCCTGAACCATTGCTATCTGTTACTCCATAAATATATATATCATATCCTGTTGAAGTTAAATTCTTTACTTCAATACTTGTAAATGTTGGAGCTGTTTTATCAATTTTTAAATTTGTTGGAGTACCTTCACTTACATTTCCAACATTATCAACAGCTCTTATATATATCATTTCATTTCTTTCAGTACTCCATGTATCAGTTGCTGGATTTGTAAATCTATAATCTACCCATTCATTACTTGAACCCTTTAATTGAAATCTATTAAATCCTGAACCAGTATCTTCTGATGTCATATTAAGTGTTATATCTTGATTTGTCCATTCATTATTTGATGAATGGACGATTACTGGGCTTGTTGGGGCTGTATTATCTATAATTATTTTTGAGTCAAATGTTGTTAATATATTTTTGTTTGTTGATTTATCTTCCAAAGTGTTTGCAGCAACTTCTATACTTAATTCTCCATCGCCAGGTATTCCTGAAAGAGTTAAGTCACATGTAACTCCATTAGCAATAGCTGTTTTTTCGCTTAATTGTTTAACTCGAGGAGTAACTTCTTGTCCCCCAACTTTTACAATTATGTCGTTAGTAGTTAATGTGTTAGTTTTATAATTTAAATCAGTACCGTCTAATTGAAGTACTACTGTGTTATTAATATTTATAAATTTAACCCCATCAACTTCAGCTAATGCATTTAACTTTGGTTTTTCCTTTCCAGCAATTTGGTTATTTTCAATATTTACCTCATTACCAATTTCTTCATCATTAGCTAGTTTATTGTTTTCATCCGAATATCCAGATATCTCAAGCACCTTTACACTCATTTTTGGTGTTTCTTCTTGTGTATCTGTGATATTCAACAATGCAGTACAAATAACAGTCATAAATAATGTCATAACTGCTAAAACTAGCATAATGATTTTAGAATTCTTAATCAACATTTGCTCTTTCATTGTTTTTTCCCTTCTTTGAATATATATATATATTTATCTTTATTTTACTTAGTATAATAAACAAAAGCAATATAGCTATTTTTCCATATTTATGAAGATTTTATATCTACTTAGGGAAGTTCAATATGGATTTGCGTATGTATTTTTTTAAGTTTTATTTACATTTTATTTACATTTATTACAAAAAAATACGCAAAGTCTTGTAGTTCGACTTTGCGTAAGCTTTTTTTATATTTTTTATATTTTAATGTTTTTATGTTTTTTATTTTACTACATATTTTAATTCTATCTCTCCACCGTCAATATATATTACTGTCTTTTCATTATAAAATGGTAAATATTTATCATCTTTTTCATTAACATTTATTACTGTTTGTGTTAAATCACATTTAAAATCTCCTTGTGTATTTTCTCCTAATGTTAAACAATAATCAACATTTTCTCCTTCTGTCCCACCATTTGAAATAACTTTTATATATTTAGCTTGTTGTGGTGTAGTAAATACTTTTTCTTTTGTACTACTTATAAATTTCATATCTTTATCGAAAAAGAATACTGTATTAGTTGTCTCTATATTACTATTTAATGTATATGTCATATTTGGTGCAATTATAGCTTTTCCTAACTCATCTTTGCCTTCTTCAACCATTTTTTCATCTGTCACACTGCCTACTATATAATATAAATTACATAGATTATCATAACTATATGCTTGAATAGTTAAAGAATCTTTTGTATGGCTAAGAATATTATATCCAGTTATTGAGGTTCCAACATATGGTTCTAATATAATCATACCATCTTTTGATTGTATTCTTTTTTCCATACCAATATCAGTTCCTTGTACTGATTCTTTTAATTTATCTGATGCATTTTCTTTGATATAGAGAGTCTCTTCTGAGACCCCTATATCTTTATTATATAAATCATTATCAATTGATTTTTTTCCATTGTTTTTTACATCATTTTGCAATGATAATACATCACTTTTAATCTCTTCATTATCTTTAAAGATAATTGTATGGGTTGATAAATAGTATACAAGACATATTCCTAATATGATAAATACTATAATACTAAATATTATTATATTTTTTTTAGTTAAATATTTCTTTTTTTCCATAGTTGTTCTCCTCATTTTATTGGAATTATATATTAATCTAAGCTACTTAAAGTTACAGTTTTATTAACCAAGTTAAGTTTACATCCTGCTGGTATTCTTATTGCAACTGGGGTAGTAATCGTAACAGCAGAACCTGATGCACTAGGTACTGTAGCATGTGTACTACTTCCCGTACCTGGTATATAATATGTAAATCCACTTGCTCCTGAAGCATATGTTCCATAGAATTTAGCTCCCGCATGAAGATAAACCCAACCATAATTTCCAGTAGAACTAATTACTTTTTTGTCTGTACTTAATGAAACAGTTCCAGTATCACGACTATAATATGCATAAGCTGTATTTGGGGTTGTAGTATTTTCCCAAAGCAATATTGGATATCCACTATTAATTTTACTACTATCTATTTTATAATAACTATTAAATTTTTCCCATGCTGGTAATGTTTTTAATTCTCCTTTTGTGCAAGAACTTTCACTGCTAGTAGCATTTGTTTTTCCACAACTTTTATCATAATATGCACGAGTTTGAGTTCCTCCTGTTGCACCACAAATCATGTAATATTTTGAACCTATTTTTCCATATGTTGTTGTATAACTATATTCTATTGTTCCTTGATTTTCTCCTACTAAACCTGCAACTGCTAATTCACCTGTAATATTACAAGTTCCGGAGCAATAACATCCAGTTACTTTAGCATCTTTATCGTTAAAACCTGTTATTCCTGCAACGTGATTCTCTCCAGGTATTGTACAACCTCTTACATAACAACTAGTTATTTGTCCTTTATTTTCTCCTGCAATTCCTCCTAGATAGTTTAGAGCTTCTGTCATAGTTAAATTTTTTACTCCGCATTTTTCTATTGTTCCATAATTAATTCCAGCTATTCCTCCTGCCCTAGAAGCATCTCCTGAACTTGTCTGATTAGCATTAATTGAATGGCAATTAACTATACAATTCCTTACAATTCCATTAGTTCCAACTTGACCTGCAACTCCACCAATTGCAACATATGAAGTTTTAGCCGAATCAGTAATTTTAGCTGTAGTAGTCAATCTACAATTGTCAACTATTCCATTAGCGTATGATACAATTCCACCAGTTATATATTGCCCATTTACTCCATTGCTAACTTCACAATTTTTTATTGTTACAGTATTAGCCATACTTCCTGCTATTCCTCCTGTTCTACATTGAATAGCATTATCACTAGTCTCATCACCATATTTTCCAGTTACTATTGCATCTTCATCACAAGCTTCTATTACTGTAGTTTCTCCTGCATAACCAACAATTCCTCCTACATATGAATATCCATTTTTACTACTGCAAGCTGTAGTTTTTGCCCATCCATGTACATCACAATTATATATAGTAGATGCATCTCTTGCTTCAGCTGTAATTCCAGCTGTTATCGGTCCATTAACACTTGAAAAATTAGTTGATGTTGTTGCATCAAATTCTACTGTAACATCTATATTTCTAATTGTTGCATTTGATACGTACCCGAACATACCTCTATATGGATAAGATGCACTATTAGCTGCTGACATTTTTAACGTTTTTATCGTTTTATTTTGTCCCTCAAATGTTCCTTTAAATGGATAACTACTATTCTTACCTATTGGTATCCAGCTCTCATCGCCACTAGAAAAAGTTATATTAGCCGCACATTTTACAGTTCTTCCTGAATAATCCCCTCCACTGTTAACACTTGTAGCAAATCCTTTTAATCCTGTTGTGTCTTTTACAGTGTAATAACTTATTGGTGCTGCAGCAGAATAGTTTCCTGCACCATCTTTTGTTTTTACCACATAGTTATTTGTATACCAGCCAGTATTACCTGATATTGCTATAGTAGTAGAATTTGTAAGTGATCCAACTGTTGTTGTTCCATCACTTTTATATACTTGGTATCCAGAAATTCCTCCTCCAGTATCTGCTGATGGTGCTGTAAATGTAAGTGTTATTTTGTTACTAGAATCAATATTAGCTACAACATTAGTTGGTTTTCCTGGTGCAGACGTATCTATTTTTACTACAACTGTAATTGTAGTTGAATTTCCTGCTGCATCTTTTACAGTATATTGTGCCTTTCTCCATCCTGCTCCAGTTAATCCATGTGTACCTGTTTTATCTGATAATTCTGTTGTCTCTATTGCAGCTGAACCTCCAGAATACGTACTTCCTGAATCTGTATATACTCCTGCTGTATTCCATTTCCATGTTCCTGATGCCAATGCTGTTGAATCTGTCACTTCAAACTTAAAGTCTACTCCATAATTTATCCAAGAACCTGATTTTACTGTAAATGTTCCATTATCAGTAAATGTTTGTGCTGCTTGTGCCACCGTTGTAGTACCATCCTTAAGCCCTGTTACTTTAATTGTTGGTTTTGTATCGTCTATTTTTACTACAACTGTAATTGTAGTTGAATTTCCTGCCGAATCTGTTACAGTATATTGTGCTTTTCTGTATCCATGGCCTGTCAGCGTTCTGTATCTTATTCCAGTTCCACCTTCAGAACCAGCATCAGTAAATGTTGTTGGCCCTCCAGAATATGTACTTCCTGAATCTGTATATACTCCTGATGTGTTCCATTTCCATTCGGCTTTAGTTACTCCAACATTATCTGTACTAACAAATTTAAATGTTATTCCATAATTCAACCAATTTGAGCTTACTGTAAATGTTCCATTTGATGTAAATGTCGTTTCAGCTTTTACTTGTGTTCCAACTTCATAAGTAGCATCCGCGTTATATTTATATGCTGTTACTTTTACAGTTGGTTTTGTGTCATCAATTTTTACGACAACTGTTATTGTTGTTGAATTTCCTGCTGCATCTTTTACCATATATTTAGCTTTTCTCCAACCCTGGCCTGTTAATGTATGATATCCAACTTTATTTGTTACTTCTGTAGATGAAATTGCTCCTGTATTATCTGTTGGATATGTTGTTCCTGTATCGGTATATGTTGCATTAGCATTCCATGTCCATGACCCTGCTGTAACTCCAACATTATCTGAGAATGTAAATTTAAATGTAGCTCCATAATTTATCCAAGAACCGGATTTTACTGTATATGTTCCATCTGAAGTAAATGTTTGTTCAGCTTGTATCAAGTCTCCACAATGATTATTTGTAGTTGCATCTACATATTTATATGCTGTTACTTTTATAGTTGGTTTAGTTTTATCTTTTATAGCAAATGTTTTACTCTTTGTTCCAGTATAATTTCCTTTTCCCTTTACAGTTACTGTTCCTGTTCCTACATTAGTGTTATTAGAATAGCTATATGTGAAATCTGTATTATTAGTTAACGTTGTTGTGTTTCCACTTGGAATTGGGACTGTTACTGCTGGTGTAGGTTTTATTGCACTACCTGTGTGCGATTGTTCTGCAATATTTGCTATTGTTGCATTACTTAAATTATATGGTGATATTTTCCAAGCAACTGTTTTTGCAGCAGTCGTTCCATCACTCCATTTTGTATTTGTTGTATCTTTTAATGTAAATGTTGCATTATAGCTTGTAGCATTTATTCCTTTAGTTGTTCCTCCTAATGTCATTCTAGAAGTTATATAATTACTATTCCATGTTGGACTTTGTTCTGCTTTATTATATGTTAATGTTCCACTTTGAGCCGGTACAGTTAGTGATAAAACAGTTACTGATAAACTAGCTTTTACATATGCTATTTTATAATTAGCTTTTAAGAATGGTGAATTATCTGCTAATGCTAATGTACCTTGTGTTATATCATATGAACCTACTGCTGATGTTACTGTCGCACTTGTTGTTAATGCCCCTGTAAATTTAGGTGTTTGTCCACTCACTTGTCCGCTATATGTATATGTTAAACTAGGATTTGCAGATCCATATGTTTTTGATTTAGCTGCTGCTGTTACTGTTAATGTTCTTTGACTTACTGTTAACGTTCCTTTTACTTTTGTTATTGTATAGTTTGAACTTACATCTGTTCCCGAACTATTTTTTACTACAGCTGTTGCTACTGTGTTGTCTGCTGTTCCTACATTTGTTATTGTTCCTGATGCTGTCCCTGTAAATGTTTGATTTGATGCTAATGTTCCACTTGTTACTTTTACTTCATTCTTTGTTAATGCATTTCCATCATATGTTTTGCTTGAGTTACTTGCTGTTACTGTTATTACTCTTTTACTTATTGTTAAACTTGCTTTTGTATATGATATTTTATAGTTTGCTGCCAAGAATGTTGAATTATCTGTTAATACTAATGTTCCTTGCGTTATATCATATGAGCCTACTGCTGTTGTCGCTGTTACTGTTGTTGCTAATGCACCTGTAAATTTAGGTGTTTGTCCACTTATTTGTCCACTATATGTATATGTTAATTCTGGATTTGCAGCTCCATATGTTTTTGATTTTGCTGCTGCTGTTACTGTTAATGTCTTTTGTGTTATTGTAAATGTTACTTCTTTTGTTCCTGTATAGTTTCCTTTTCCTGTAATTGTTACTTTAGCTGTATTTGTTCCTGCATTTGTATTATTACTATAACTTACTGTATAATGTGTATCTTTTGTTAATGTTGT
>AUXO014435778.1_pt1 | contig 17392 bp, 22 predicted proteins | sample 768731 | NCBI WGS metagenome assembly AUXO01 (sample SAMN02715735, study PRJNA202380) | gut metagenome | biome: sheep rumen | host: Ovis aries | place: New Zealand: Palmerston North
CCTGACCGGATCATAGTTGGTGAAGTTAGAGATGAAGCGGCTATTGATATGATCGCCGCAATGAATACCGGTCATGACGTATTCCCGTCTTGCTTACACATTGTTCATCAGAGAACTCAGCGGTTATTTCGGTTTTTGCAACGATAACTTGTCCTGATTGAAGAAGTATTTCTATATCTCCATTAGCTGGTATTTCAATGCGCTCAATATAATTCAATATTCGATCTCTGTCTATTTTTGTAAAATTACGAAGATCAGTAATGGCTGCTTTTATTTCTGACATTTTTTGGGGTATGTAGGAATCATCAAGTCTTGTAGATTCCTTTTCTTCGATTTCTACAGATAAAAGCTCTGTCTCTTCGGTAATATTATTGATTTTGCTTTTAATGCGGTTTTTAGCAGCTTCTGTCAATCCGCTTTCTGAAAGCCTGTCAATAAGAGTATCAAGTTGTTTTTCGCGAGAAGCGCGTTGCTTTTTTAACTTATCAATTGAACCAACGCTATTCTGCGATGATTTAACAATATCCATAAGTATGTTTTCTAAGGAAGAGCATACTTCGTTTTGTTGATATATTATTTTTTTTAATGCTTTTTTTGTGATTTCTATTAAATCGTGTTCGTATACTCTTTTGTTTGGATTCTCACAGTTGGAATGAGATTTAATTGTATATATAGGGAGTTTCTTCTTCCTGTCAGCGTATCCGAATTGGTAAGGCTTGCCACAATCGGGGCAAAAAATTTTCCCTGCATAGAGATGTGTTCCTTGAAATCTTGCTCGCGTTTCTTCTGTGTTAAGCTTCGTATAAACTGTAATTCTTGTTTTGTGAATGCGCTGCGCCATCGCAAAAAGATCTGTATCGATTATTTGGAGATCAGGACGTTCACACAGTACCCATTGTTCTTTTGGAAGCTGTATTCTCTTTGATTTAATCCGTCCGGTTCCAAGTTTTGTGGTGCGTTTATTAATATAGAATTTACCAATATAACGCTCATCACGAATAATATTGGAGATGGTGCGTTTACATATGGTAATACCTTCTAGTTCTAATGATTTTTGAATTGTAGCAGGTGTATCATTATGATATACGTATGCTTCAAAGATTTTTCGGACAATTTTTGCATTTTCTTCGTTGATAGTGATTGTTTTATCTTCTCTATTCCAGTTGTAACCAAAAGAACAGTCTTTGGCACTGAGCTCCTTTCGCTCACATCGTAGTTGATGAGTTTTTCTGCCATTAATACTTTGTTGTTTTACATATTGAGCATCCATAGCGAACTTTACACTATGAAGCAGAGATGAATTTATATCCTCAAAGTCATGAATCTGCTCATCTTCCAAAGTTAAAATAGTTGCGTTGTGTTCCATGAGCAAACTGTTAAGCATAAGGGAATTTAGTTCATCACGATTGAGGCGGGATAGAGCCTTGGTAATGATTAGATCGAATCCATCTGATGATAGTAACTGAAGCATTTCATTATATTGAGGTCTTGTAAAGTCGTTTTTACCAGAGATGCCATCATCAATGTATGTTGCAGTTAGTTGTATATTCGGATGGTGTGATATATAGCCCCTTGCCAGAGCAACCTGATTTGCACAAGATTCTTGCTGGCCATCGTTATCGGTAGATACCCTGGCATAAATGACAGCACGAACGGGTGCAACACTTTGTGTATGTAGTTTTTCCTTTATTTGTTCGGCAATTGTCATTTTGTAGTCTACTTTCTGTATTTTAATAATCCATCTTGCAATGAAAAAATGTCTAGGTGTAATTTTTCTCTGATCTTGCAAAAATTGGAAGTTCGCCAATGTATATCATTAAGATTACGAACCAAAAGAAGATCATATTTCGTTCTGTTCTTTATGAGTTCCATAATCTGGATTTGTTCACCGTTGTTTTGGTGAGAGCTTCTGTCATAGAATTGATCTATAATTTTCCAATTGGTCTTTTTTGTTGCGAAAAGACTTAATATATCATTATTGACAAGGACGATTTCTTTAAACTCGTTTGCGGTTCCTGAATGACAAGTATATGTTGCTACCTTAAGCGTCTTATCAAATGGAACGTCCTCAAAAAAGATAATGCCATTCTCAATTGAATAAATCTGTAACCCTTTATCTAGTAGCATCCGTATAGTTGATATAAAACTATGGGTGTTCTTTGATATATGATAAAAACTCTTAATAAAAAGTGCGTCATAACTATCACAACATGATAAGAAGCGTTTAAATTCAGTATGTTCATAAACTTTAAGGCTTTTATCACAATAAATGTCAATGAGATAAAACCCCATTGAATTAGCGAATGCTTCGAGTTCCTTAAGCTGATCAAGGTAGATTTTGGGACGTTTTATTGACTGGTCAGTAAAGTGATAAATAGCTGCCTTTTTTTGATTCATTATTAACCTCTTCTTCTAAAAAATGTTCAATTTGCTCAGATATTATTCTAGCTGCGTGGTTACTGATGCCGGCAGTGATTAAGCGTTGCATGTTATAATCCTTAGAATACGGGAGATTACTTGCTTCACAGCTAATTTTCCAGTTGGGAATACAAATGAATCCGCCGTTAATATGAGTTCCGAATATAACCAGATATGAATATCCAGATACGTTTATAGTACGTTCAAAATATATGTGACAGGAATCGGTATAGTCATTTTTGGTATTAGTATTCATAAACATAATCCTCCGATAAACTATGATGATGCCTGAATAACAGACATAGTATTTCTATTAATGTTTGTGGAGTTGATTCTATGAATAGCTTGAGTGTATGTTTCTTTATCAATAACGTTCATATGGAATAAATCATTGAGAATTAATAATGCGATAGATGTTGTTGCGTTAGTGTTCATAATTAGTTTCTCCTTCCTTTTATAATATGTGAGGGGTGTTGTTTAATTGCTGTGAAGATAGGATATTAGAGAATCCTTAGGGATTCTAATTAGTCTTCCGACTTTTAGGTGAGGAAGATCATTCATTTTAATATGTCTCCTAACTGTTGCAGGTGTGATATTTAATATTTCTGCCACTTCCGATATAGTTAGTACAGCGGGATATTTTTTTAATAATTCATCCATATTTTCATCACCTCGTGTATAAAATAGTCTATAGTGCATATATGCTCTTTGTAGAGCAAAAATGTTACTAATATGATACTAACATACATATATGCTTTTTACAAGCACAAAAATGCTCTATTTGATTAAATAAGTGACATATAATATACTTTTTTGTTTATATAGGACTAAAAATATGCTATTATTTAGAATATGATTTATAAGAAGGAGAGGTGCATTATGGCTATTTTTACGCATGTTCCTGGCGGCGAAGATTTTGATGATATTGATGAAGATAAATCTGCAAAACGAATTGGAGAAAGAATAAAGAGAATAAGAGAAGTACGTGAAATGACTCGGGCAGAACTCGGATCTTATATTGAACTTGATCAAAATAGAATTCAGCAATATGAGAACGGAAGGCGTAAACCCAAAATGGAATTATTAAGAAGAATCGCTGCTATTCTGGGTGTTGAGCCTCGTGCACTTATGGATTCAACCGTTGATTCTTATGTTGGCGCCATGTATGTATTGTTTCAGATGGAAGAAAATATGAATCTGAAAGTATTAGAAAAAGATGGATGTTATTATCTTCAGTTTGGTGATGGAAAAACAGATCGTATGAATGATTATCTAAAACAATGGCATACGGTTCGCAAAGAACTAGATGAAGCATTACCGAATCTGTCAGACGAAGAACGTGAGAAAAAAATATTTGATTATAATATGTTCGAATGGACTTATCCAAAGAGAGTGGTTGCTCAAAGAAGATATAATGAACATACTAAAAATAGAATAACAGAAATGAAAGAGAATAAAGAGTGGACTAAATCTATGATTGCGAAGATGTTGGAGAAAAGTGATCAGAAAGACGAAGAATAAAGGATATAGAACGCAATTTTATGGATTAGTATTAAGAAATAATACGTTACAATAAGCAACATATAATATTTAAGGTTGTCCGATAATAAGCAATAAAGAATCCGGATAAAAACGTTTTGTTTTATCCGGATTTTTTCATCAGTTGTTATCTAAGACTTTAATTATTTCAATTGCTATAGCATTTATAACTGGTACAGCTACAGAATTTCCAAATTCCTTATATGCCTGAGTGTCACTTACAGGAATTATGAAATTATCTGGAAAACCTTGAAGACGAGCGGCTTCTCTGGGAGTTAGTTTTCGAGGATTTGATCCTTTTTGCTCGATAAGGATTTCACTTCCGTCTTTATAATACCTTGCAGATATCGTGTTTGTGTAAGGACTATTTTCGTTAAAGAGAGAATAACCGAACCCTTTTCCAGCTGCCTTGTTGTCTTTTTTCCTTCGTTGATGTCCTTCCCAAAGTTTATCAGAAATAGTATATTTTGAATCAACATTGGATTCTAGTATATCACCTACACGTGTTTGGGGCATGGGTGGTTTTGGAGCGGTAAAATCTCTGTAATTTGGAACGGATTGCTTATTAAATCCAACAATGTAAATTCTTTCTCTGTTTTGTGGTACACCGAAATCTTTTGCATGGTATACAAGAAGATTGACGTCATATCCTAATTCTAATAACGTTTTTTCAATAATAGAGTAGGTTTTTCCGTGATCATGACCCAAAAGGTTCTTTACATTTTCCAATAAAAAAGCTTTTGGTTGTTTATATTTTATTATACGTGCAATTTCAAAGAATAGAGTTCCCCGGGTATCTTCAAATCCCTTTTTTAACCCAGCTTGGCTAAATGCCTGACATGGAAATCCACCAACCAGAATATCATGATCTGGTATGTTTTTTTCACTTACCTTTGTAATATCACCCGTTGGTTTGTCTCCGAAATTAGCATAATATGTTTTTGACGCATATTTATCAATCTCGCTACTAAATACTGATTTGGTTCTACCGGTTAACTGAAATCCGAGTCTGGTTCCACCAATTCCGGCAAAAAGATCAATCATTGTATAATCTGCGTGTTGAGGATTTAAATAAGGTATAGATTCGGGAAAATCAAGAATGGCCTTTAGCTCTAGTGATGTGGGTTTTGTTTCACCGTTTTCCCACCTGCGGATTGTCCGGTCGCCATATTTTGGCATTCCAACTGCATCGGCTAATTCTTTTTGTGTCATATTTAGTCGAAGTCTCTTTTCTAAAATTAGTTTTGACTCGCTAATTCTATTTGATGATGGTATAATACTCATATGATTACCTCGTCACGATACTGTGTATTATTAAGGACAATATGTCCTCTGAATGACACATTAGCACATTGCGGTATATATTTCAAGGAGTAATATATATGTCTATACAAATTGAAGAATTTCAAAACCAAATAAAAAAAGAACGTGATATTTTTTTTGTTAGTTCATTTGAGAGAGCATATAAAGCTTTTGTTAAACTTAAGTATAATGAGAAAGATCCAGTCTTTTTTCAAAATAATGCATCTGAAATTGTTGAATCATTAAGATCACAGTGTTGGGCAGATTTTCTTGTTGAGGAAAAAGCTTTTACCTCGCATATGCTAGAGTTTTTAGTTGATGATAAAGAATATGATGGTCTAAATAATATAGATTCAATAAAAAAGTATGTAAAAGAATTTCCTGATCATATCTATCAGTTGTGCCTTTCCAATACGCAAAGCAGAAGAAGTAGAGCTGGTAAAGAATTTGAACATATAATTGAATTGATTTTAATTGGGGCAGGTATTCCGTTAGATAGTCAGGGCAATATTGGAAAAGATTATTTTGTTGAAAAGGGACTTGGAAAACTTGTTGATACAGTTTCGCCTGGAGTTATCGAATTTGAAATCAATAAGCGTAATGCTGTCCTCATAAGTGCAAAAACATCGTTACGAGAAAGGTGGCAGGAAGTCCCTGAAGAAATGGGAAGAACCGGTGCGAGAGAAATGTTTTTGGCAACATTAGACGAAAATGTTTCAGATAAAGTATTAAGCACTCTTTATGAAGCAAACATTCAACTCACAACCACTGCCCGAAATAAGGAACAAAACTTAAAGAGTAATAGTAGGGTATTATCGTTTGAAGAACTGATAAAAATCTGTTTGGATAATGCTGCTAAATGGGATGGGTATGAATATACGGTTAATCAGGCTAATCAAGCTATAGAAGTACTTAATAAACAGGTGGATAAGCATAATGATCACGAATTTATTAAAGATTCTCTGAAAAAAAGAATTACCTTATACTCATTATATGCGGAAAAAATAATGAAAAAAAACACGAAGGATTAGAACATGAGATGGATGTACTTACAAAAGAACAACGGCATAAAAATATGTCTAACATAAAAAGGAAAGATACATCAATTGAAATAATATTAAGAAAAGCGTTGTGGGCAAAAGGTATACGCTATAGAAAAAACTATGATAAACTACCGGGAAAACCTGATATTGTCATAACTAAGTATAATATCGCTATTTTTTGTGATGGGGAGTTTTTTCATGGGCAAAATTGGGAAAAACTTAGAATAAAACTGAAGAACAGTAATAATAGTCAGTTTTGGATTAGTAAGATTTCTCGTAATATTGATAGGGACGATGAAATTAATAAAAAATTGATGGCTATGGGATGGACTGTATTACGTTTTTGGGGGCAGGATATAAAGAAGTATACTGATGAATGTGTTAGAACAATTGAAGAAGTGATATTTGATAGTTTTGTTCAAAAGGATTTAGAAATATAGGTTTTCAAATATCATTTTTAAAGTGTTAGGGGGATGAAAATGTCATTTGTAGAAGATCAGCTTAATAAATATAAGGGCGGTAGTTTTGAAGATTATTATGTTTTGTTAGAAATAGAACATGCAAAGAAACAAATAGAATATGCAATTGCCTCGGGTAAGAAATATATAGGATGGGTTTATTGCTATGAGGATTATGATTCATATTTATATGATGCAGCGACAAAGTTAGATCATTATGATAAGGATATACTTTATGCTGAATGTATAAAAAGAAGCAGTATAGATTTCCGCCGGTGGAACGGAATTCGCGACTTCTTGGAGAATTATAAACCTGATGAGATGAAAGACATTGATTTCCCAGTCAAAGGTAATGAAAATGTTGATTTTGATCGTATTCGAATTGGCCTGGATAAGGGGCTAAGAGAACTTGGCTGCAAAGAGGTTTTTTTGTTTATGGGACCATATGAAAAAACTGTAGAAAAAGCACGCTATGAAAAAGGATTATTAGGTAGGAAAAAGATTGTTCCATACAATGAAACAGTTTTAGAGTATAAGTGGATGGTTTATATATCGTGGTGAAGACATGTGAGTTGTCATTGTGTTTTACTCTGCCATTGCGGCATCTTTTTTTATTGTCTTTTGTTTTGTTGCTTGGTATAATGTGGATACCTCAAAAACAAGAAGATTCTTGTTTTAAGAACACCACTCCCCTTTTGTGGTGTTCTTTTTTTCATTTTCTACCGAGTGTAGTGGGGATTCTGTAAAAGTGCCTGTAGCCCTTGCTCGCTTATTATTTATGTTGTTTCATAAAGATTTTTTCGAGATCATTTGCATATTTTAATGAAGCTTTAAACAGTCTATATTTATATTCTTCTTCATCGTTCTGCCAGTTGAATATACGAATTTCTTGATCGGTTATGGCAAGGTCGCTTTCAAATATTTCTTTTGTTCTTATCCCCAAAGATGTTTTACTTGTTGGGAGATGATCCTTTATTGTCTTGATAAATATATCGTGGGCAAAGGAGTCGATTCTGCTTGGAAGAAACTTATATGAGGCTGTTTTAGCTATAAAATTGAATATTTCTTCTAGAAACCATTCTTTATTATTTTGGTATAAAAAATGTCGTGCTTTGGTAATAAGAGGTAATTGCTGTTTGATGAGAACGTGGCGGGTGGTGCCAAGCAATGCTTCACGAAATTCATAGTCGTTAGTTTGGATATTTTCATCGGACAACAAAGCTAAGGATATGTAATTCTTAGCGTACGGAAGATAATCACAGTAGAATAACTGGTAGGTATCTTCTGAAAACATATCATTGGGCTGGACAACGTATTCATCAAAGAACAAACCAAACAATTCTTCGGCATATTCTTCTATTTCTTGTCTATCACCAAACATTAATTCGGCATCATCCTTAAACTTTAAGTTTTGCCTTATTCCGTTCATAGATGTAGGTGTAAGGAGATAAGGATTATCGTCTGTAATCTTGCAGTTTATTACATGGCTGAATAATTTGCGATTTGTCTCAACAATATCATCCTGGGCTAAATGGTTTTCTTCCCATTTCCTCGTAACGCGTATGGATGTTTTTTTATAAAAAAAATTTGCAATAATGTCAGACATAGAAATGTACTCCTTTTAAAAGCTTATCATTTACTGTTGGGGTTATACGTTGGATAAATCGCTATAACCCCTCGGATAACCCCTGCCAAATTGCCTGGTTTTATGTTACAGTAAATCGTGTAATAAGGCAACAGATTTTTAAACACAGGAGGACAAATAAATGGTCAATAAGCAAGTTAGACAGTATTTTATAGGAAAAGAAAAGGCAGAGCATCCAATCACTGATAGACTTATAAATGGGGGGTATGTGCAGAAAAGTGGTGGTTATATCAGAAACGCAAAAAAAGCTAGGATAAAAGATCCTTCACAGTATTGGCACCTTATTTATTCTTGGTGTGCCCTGTCAGAAGAGGATGCCCCATTCGATAAACGAATCCAGTGTGGAGAACTCTTGATATACATGAGTGAGGTATCAGGAGCGGTTGATGCTACTGAATTATCTGAGCTTTGTGATCGGATATTGAGTGGAGATGTACATAATCGTAGAAAATGGAATCGTGAAATACAGAGAGTCTGCTATGACAGAATCGTTGAGACTGTAACAAAGGCTGTTGCATAGTACCAATGTTTACCGTCAAGTTCATGGAGGTGATGTTGATGACACGAGCTAAGGCAATGAGGATAATGCAAGAACAGCTGGAGAAGAATTTCAAGTATTTGTATGAACCAGCCAAGACACAGATAAACGAACTACATCTGTGCTTCAAAATGGCTTCCCCAAAATACGAATTACAAACAAGTATGATGTTTGAAGTGCATTGGGTTGATGTATTGACATTTATTTCGCCTACAGCGGTTTTGAATGAATCATTGTTATAGAGGAGGGAAGTAAGATGAAGTTGTATGAATTTACTGAAAACTTCGAAAAGGATCAAGTTATTCGCGTAGTAGATAAAAATGGAGTGATCTACGAGGGAAAGGCGGGAGTGTTATATACCCTATGCACGGGAAATGTCAGGAAAGAGACCGGAACGGTTATAGATGGAGTAGTACAGGTTAGTTTATAAAATAAGATTTAATTGTCTTTTGTTAGAGGTTACAGGTTATTGAAGGAGGATCCATGAGACTATTAATTGATAACAATAATGAGCATGATAGACCATACTTACTTCCATGGGGCACATCACAGCCGGATTTTAATTTTAAAGTGCCGGAGAGGTGTATTTTACCTGAAAATATTTCTGAAATAAAAAGACCTTCCTACGTTGAAACATTGGTGATTGATTGCCCGCTTGATGACTATGGGTTTATTCGGTGCATGAAGAATCTACAACAGCTATATATATACGATGGGGATACACTGGATAATATAAGCTTCCTGGAGGGACTGACAAAGTTGCGACAGCTATGTATTCTTAATTCACATATATCGTCACTTGACAGTTTAAAGAAGCTGATCTTGGCTAAGGATAAATTATACAAAGCCGGTATTGAAGAATGCCCAGGAGAATTTGAGGAGGCACGATTGAGGTTTATGTATGGTTTCGAAGCTATATGCATTATAACAGATGCTTGTGATTCGGATCCGTCCGAATTACTCTATGATAACATTTGTCGTTCTGATATAAGAATTAATCGTAATCACATTATGTAAAATAAGAATTAATAGGAGATTATAAGACAATGATGGTAGAAATAGTGATGGATCACCCACGTCTATATAGCCTAAAGCTTGAGAAAATAAAAGAGACTGAAAGCGGCTATGTTTATGATGGAGAAGGATGCGGGTCATGTAATTATGAAAAGATGAGTATTCAGTTTCCGAATGATACTCATTCGTATGAAGTACTTGCTAGACTAAATAAATATGTGTTAGGTTGGGATTTGAATCCATCAGCCGCAGAAATGTCGATAATTGCTAAACGCTGGGAGGAGACGTATGAAGCTGAATTGATTAGGATCAGCCATAGTACATTAAGCTTTAAATGTAGAAAATTAAGCGAGGGCGAAGCATTGAATCTGTTAGATGAAATCAAAACTATACATGGATTGATTATTGATTGTGAGCCTGAAGATGCTGTTGAATATTTGAAAAAAGCGGGACACTTTACAATTTGGTGGGATTGAATGATTAATCCGTCGGACATACACCACGAAAAAGTTTTTTTGTTCAGTCTAATATACTCAAAAGAATTGGAGGGTTAAGATATGCAAAAACTATCCTTTGTAATGGGAGCGACAGCAACCGGTAAGACTCATTTTATTGACCATTATTTCACAGGTAAAAGACCGGTTGTATTGGATATTTATGATTATCAGCAAAGAGCGTATGATGAGGCTGGGTATACGACGAGAATTCCTTATAGTGTTGAGTTTCGTTGTCTCAAGAAGGCAAATGAGATGCATTTGAATGATATTATTAAAGAACTGAAGCAAGGAAATGATGTTGTTGTTGAGCAGACATTTTATAAGGCAAAACGCCGTATAGCTTATATTGATGAGATACGTAAAGCCGTGGATGTTGAAATAGAAGTTTATGTCATGCATCCGAGCGATGATCGTTGGGCAGAGAATATAAAAATGCGTGAACTGCGTGGAAGTCTGAAGAATTATAAAGAGCAGGCTGAAAAAGATATAGAATTTCCAAATCCGGCTGAAGGCTTTGATAAGATATATGAGGTTGTTGATGATGAAATAATATTGCGAATGGATGAGTTGAAACCTGAAATAATTGAAGAAGCAAGAAGGGAGCTGGCAGAAGAAGATGCTCGTATCATTAAAGAGGACGAGGCTATAAGAAAACACAAAGAACTTCTGGAAAGCATGAAGACTAGACCATTCTGGCATTATTGTGAGGTCTGCGGAAAGAAGGAATATATCACAGCGCAGGATGCTTACGATGCAGGGTGGGATTATCCACCTCATATGGGGAGCTTTGGACTTTTGGGACCGAGGACATGTGGGAATTGTTTGCTTAAGGATACGTTGTATTGGCGAGTAAATACGGAGAAAAAAGTTCCTATTCCTGTTGTTATTGATAGTAAGCTTACAGCAGAAGAAAGAATTACTTGGCACAGGATAAAGAAAGAGCCTGAAAGCCTTTTAGAGGAAGAGACAGAAGAAGTCTTAAAAGCATATGTAGAATGCGGAGGGATATCTATTATTATATCATAGAGATTTTAAGGAATCCGGCAAGTAAGCAAAGTAACGCCTGTGGAGTTTTAACCACAGGCGTTTTTGAAGTTAGGGTATGGGGGAGTCTCAATTACACTTTTACCCAAAGCAATTAATATCACCAGAGTTTTACACACCAATCTCCGAAACTTGTAAGTGCGTTCCAGATTTTTTTCAAAAACCATAAGTAATTCAAAGACTCTGCCAATAGTATAAGACCAACATAACAATAGAGTCTTATCATCTTATAGTTAGATTGCTTCAGTTCCTTTTTCAAGCTGGCTATTTCATCGGCTGCATTCATCCGAGCTTGTCTGGCCTCTTCCATTGCTTGTAGAGCCCTTCTCGAGGCATCATCTGCATCATTCTTATATCTATATACCAGCTCCTCGTTATACAGCTTCTTTTGTTCAATCTCTGATACCAGTGACCAGTTGATCTTTTCTCGGAAATCGGCGTTTTGCGCTTCAAGCTCTGAGCAGTACTCTCTTAACCGGTTATCATAGTCCAAGATCCCATCCATCTCTGCCTGCGTCTTCATACCATTCTGATTCCTCAGATCGTCGTTCTCTTCCACGAGCTTTTGATTCTGCATCTCGATCTGATACTTCTGATGCTTTTCTGCTGCTAATTCTGCGGTCATTTCGGCTAGCGTTGACTGCATCAATTGTATTTCCGAAAGAGAGCTCTGAGCATTCTCCTCGAGCTCTTGTTTTAGCGTTGATATCTGCGAGGAATGCATCGAATCTATCTCTTTCATCTCTTGCAACAGTGTTTCCTTTTCCTGAAGCTCTTTCCGGAGATGCTGTATTTCTTTGTCCATATCCATCATTGAGAATAACGGACTGGAGTGCGCTGAAGAGCAGTTTGGTAACGAAGGTGACGAGCTTTTCGGCATCTCGGATAATAATATCTTCTGTTGTTCTGTGCCCAGTGTAGTAGCCGTTAATCGCTCTCTCAAGTTCATACAGCAAGTCCTCCAATCCTATATTTATCGAAAATGTCCCAGCAAGGTTAATATCGCTAAAAAGTGCTCCAGTTATGCTGCAAAATATAATATGCGTCCTATTTTCATTCCACGAAACATCCCAGCCCCTGTATCGCATCCTCTCAAAGAATTCATCTGAATTATTACATTCAGGAATTGTCGCAACTATCGCCTGGGCACAATCAATCATATAACTATTTCTTTCGGTATTTGTAAGCACCTTATATTTATTTTTACTCCAGGCAGTGATCTCGCCGGGGTACATCTCGGATCCGTCAAAATGTTTTCCCTTAGCGGCTACATTCAATCCTCGATCTTTACAAAGATTATTAGTAAATATCTTCTGACGCTTAAGATCATTCTTTGTCTGATGGATCTTATGACCATCTACATAGGACACTGTATTTGTAACGATATGAACATGAAGATGGTCCTTATCTTGGTGTACCGCTATTAGATTTTGGAACTCCGGAAAGAACCTGTCACAGAACTTCTCACCGATTTCCAGACACTCCGCAGGTGTTATGATCTCATCCTTATGGAAGCTGATAATATTGTGAGCACACATCCTTCCGGAATCCTTGTTCCAAAGCTTTTTCTCGTCTATAAAAGCATGATAGACATTATTAACGGTGACATCATCATAGTTAAAAGGTCCCTGAAACGTCACATAACCTTCTTGAACCTTCTTATCCTGCATAACATAGTATATAAGTGACTTCATTCCCGAGTGTGTCTTGGCGGCGTTATTAACGACCTTATTGATAGCCATGTGTGATCACACTCCTTTCTGAACAGATCAAGATTCTCATATATTTCATCAAGCTGATGTTCAGTCGGCAGTTCTCCGGTAGTATTCGCCCATTTGGCCATCTGGTTCACATTTGTAGCGAGCCCTCGAAGCTGCCGGATCAGGTCGGTAAATGTCATGCTTATGTTCATCAGTATCAGATGATCTTCCATTGGCATGATCACAGTCTGCTTGATGGCATTTATGACAAAGGCCTGCTGAGTCAGACCACTCTCCGCAACCTTTGTATTCAGAGTATTATATTCAGCATCATTCATCCGGATCGTGACGGCTATATTTCGTTTTCGGTTGATATGGTTATTCTTCATGTTCCTGCCCTCCTTTCATGCAGTAGGTGAGGTTGATAAGGCGGATGGTTTTCACGTTGTATGACTTTTTCAGTTATTGGGTTTCGGTTGATAATTCTTTTTTTCAGTTGATAGAGGGGATCCAAGGGGGGCTCCCCTTGGCAAGTCCGGACTGTGTCCGGGTAAAGTGGCGTGCCACTTTGCGAAACTTGCCTTATCAACCGAAAACTACGTTATGATCCTAAGTCATGTCTTAACTGCTGTGTAAGATGAATCTGGAATGTCTGGACAGAATGATATAGTGCAGTCAGAATGTATGATCTGATATTCTTGATTTCCGTAGTTGTGGTTCTTAATGAGTCCAGGACATATTCGATATGGTACCGGTTGAGTTTATAAAATACGGATTTAACCACCTGAAAAGGTTTATTCTGACCACCAATCCTGACAACACCGTCTGTTATATTTACAGTGTCACATATGAGCTCATATATCTCATGAATCTGCTCTTTATCAGTCTCAGAAGCATGATCTGAAACGAGAGCATCATAATCGATGTTCTCGCTGATCAATTCGCGGTTTAGTTCAATCTCATCCATCATATCCGTTGCAGGTTTCTTGTTAGGTACAGCGTGATAGATATGATTGGAGTAATCTCTGTATGTAGTCTCTGTAGTATTCTTTGTATTTGTGTCGACAAATCTGAGGGGAGCCTCTGAACATATTTGAGGGGAGCCTCCTCCCAAATTTGATGGGAGGGTATCATCAGATTTGACAACAGGAGTGTAATCAGTATCATCCGGATCATAATCATTGTTTTCTGATTTTGGATCAGAATTATCCGGCATTGAAAATGTGATGTAATTCAAAACGTCCGGACATAAATGTATGAACATGACATTATTATGTGGTTTATTCTCTGCTCCGACCTTGATTGTGCGGAGTTCACGCTTGATCACTCCGATATTTTCCAGACAGTCAAAAGCACGTTTAACTGTCTGCTTCCCTTCGCCAAACTTGTTTCCAAACTGCTCATAGCTCTTCTGGAGACAATCACCCTTGAATTTCTTTTTATAACCGATTGTTAGCCCGGATATCTCATCACGAATTTCCGTCGGTCTGTACCAATATACAATCTCACTTAGGATTGAAATGGCTAAGAGATTAGGCTTACCGGTATCACGCAGTATATGGTAAAACCAGTTATTCGGAACGATATTTCCGGAAATATTCATTTTTCCGACGGCATCGACAACATTGTTTACTTCGAAGTATGAATCTTGCATAAATAGTGCCCCTCCTTTTTACTGCTCAGATAAAAAACAATTGACTGTGATCATGACAGTTTTATCTGGATTGAGACGATCACGGATTGTTTTTGGATACCTAAATGATGTTAGAAAGATACCTTTTATATTGTTGTCAAGACGGGAATACGGGACACGAAGGAAGTATTTCGACCGGGCATGCGAATTCTGTAAGGGATATGATGCTTCGTCTTGAAACGATGGTGCTTATGGGGGCGGATCTGCCTGTCAGAGCGATAAGACAGCAGATCGCTGCGGCGATAGATATAGTTGTTCATCTGGGCAGACTGAGAGACAGATCCAGAAGAGTACTGGAGATAAGTGAGGTGGCAGGAATGGAAGAGGACGAGATAAGGCTGAGGCCTTTATACATTTTTGAGGAGGATAAGGGAATGGTCATAAATGAATTTGCAGAGGTAAATGAAGGACGTGCTGCTTACGGCGAGAAGAAGCTGAGGAAGGAAGGAAGCGGCCACGTTGATGGAAGGCTCAGGAAGATAAATGATCTTATGAATATACAGAAGCTTGAGTTTGCGGGACTCCTCAACATTTACAGGGAGGAAGGCCTTTGATCTTCAGTATCTTAACGGTTCCTGCGGTTGCATATCTTTTCTATGATTCGTGGGTCGGACTTATTCCGGGAGCCGTAGTAGGTGCACTAAGTATGATGCTCTGGCATAGGGATTACAAAGCAAAGAAGAAAAGGCTGCTTTTAAAAGAATTCAGGGATGTTCTGATGTCGATAGATGCGGCGCTTTTCGCAGGATATTCTCTGGAGAACGGAGTAACAGAGGCGTATAGGGAGCTTGCGGTGGGGCTTGGCAGAAGAAGTGTGATGCTTAGAGAACTGAGTGCAGCAGTAAGAAAACTGTCGATAAACGAACCGGTGGACTGCATTTTTAGAGAGATGGCAGATAACACAGGACTTTCTGAGATCAGGGAATTTGCCTGCGTGATAGAGGTTGTTAAGACCAGCGGCGGCAATACGATAGAGATAATCAGAGATACGGTCAGAAGTATAAGTGAGAGGATCGAGGTTGAAAATGAGATAGCTGTGATGATCGCGGGAAAGAAGCTTGAACAGAGAATAATGACTGTTATGCCATTTATGATACTGGCATATCTCAGGATCAGTATGGGCAGCTTTATCAGTGCGCTTTACGGTAATGTATCCGGAGCAGTCTTTATGACGGTAATGCTGCTGATGGTGCTTGCAGCGGATGCGGCAGGCAGATGGATAACGAATATCTGCGTGTAAATGTACATGCAGAGTATCATGTGGGTGGAGGTCGGAGAGAAGGAGGGGAAAACAGGCAGAAAGGAGGATGAATGGTTTACATAAATCTTGGCTTTGCCGTGATTCTGCTGTCAATGGCAGTGCTGAGCAGGATATTTTTCAGTAAGTATAAGGGAAAGGGCTTCTTCTATCCTCTTGCGGCGGCTTCGGCAAAGCTTATAAGGAAGACGGTATTATTTGATGAACTTAGGAAGACCGTCAGGCAGTCTGAAACCATGAGCAGCCGCAGCGCTGATAATGAGACCGAGAAAAGGCTGGTGAAGGTGCTGGAGAATGCATTTTTCATGATCCTTGTTCTAAATATAGTGCTTATAGCGGCAGGACAGTTTACCGGTGTAAAGGAAGGTTCAAATAGTATCAAAAGACCTGAAACCGGCGATGATCCTGTGACTTACAGTATAAGTATCGATAAGGGCGGGAAGCATGAGGATTATTCGATGGAGATACTTCCTAAGGAGTTTGATGATAAGGAATTTAATGCTGAAGCGGAAAAGCTTTATCAGGAGCTTGACCGGAGCATCAAGGGAGAGAACAGAGATCTTGACAATGTAAGCATGGACCTTACGTTTCCGACATCAAACGATAACGGAACTCTCGAGATAAGGTGGACCACGGATGAACCGGAGGTGATAAACAGCTTTGGAAGGGTCAGTAACAGAAGGCTGGAAAAGGCGGTAAGAGTCGGGATAAGAGCCCTGGTCACTGATGGCAGCCATGACAAGGAATACGTGTGGTACGCAACAGTTGTTCCTTACAGAGAGACTCACTGGGCCGGCGCGGTTGAAGAAGAACTGATAAAGCTTGAGGAAAACGGCAGAAATGATGAATATGTAGTATTGCCCGATAAGATCGATGGCGCCTCGGTTTATGCCGGAGGAGCATCTTCTGAAAATACAGTCTGCAAGCTTTTTATATTCGGAATAATACTTATCGGAATTTACATTTTTGCAGTTTTTAACAGGTTTCACAAAAAAGGACTGAAGAGGCAGGAGGAGCTGCTGCGGAGATATTCATTTTTTGTAAGCAGTCTTGTGTTAAGGATAGGCGCGGGCCTGTCGGTAAAAGAAACAATGATAAGGATACACAGGGAGCTTAAGGAAAATGATCCAGACAGCAGTCTTTATGAAGAACTGAATTATGCAGTTAACGGGTTAAATGCAGGAAGAGATGAGAAAACCGTCTATACCGAAATGGGCAGATCTACGGGAGTCGAGGAGTACTC
>AUXO018480365.1_pt1 | contig 17391 bp, 19 predicted proteins | sample 768731 | NCBI WGS metagenome assembly AUXO01 (sample SAMN02715735, study PRJNA202380) | gut metagenome | biome: sheep rumen | host: Ovis aries | place: New Zealand: Palmerston North
AAGTAACCTTCCATTATGTGCATGTTTTATTTTCCTCCATATCATAAAAACTTATTAAATTTAAAAAAATATATTTCATTAAAATCATATTTTATTTTTTAACAAAATAATGATTATTGTTATATTAACGATATTATTTAAACATGTTGATTAATATTTAAATAAACTTTAATCATTAATCAAATTTTATATATTTAGGTAAACAAAAAAAATTTATAGATAGAATACCACTTTAAAAATAAAAATAAAAAAAATAAGAGAATATAGAAAAAAAAATGAATAAAAAATATAGAATATAATAGAAAATATTGCATAATACGAATAAGTAATACCATTAATTAAAAAGAATAATACCAATAAAAAAAAATTTAAAATTAAAAACAAAGAAAATATTGCGTATTATATAGAAAAACTAATTAAATTAATAAAAAAAAATTAAAATAAAATTTTTAAATAAAAAATAACCCATAAAGAAAAAAAAATATTAAATTAAAAGATAAATGTATAATTATGAATGTAAAAAATAAAATAATATTAGCACTAGATGTAGAAGAAGAAAACAAAGCATTTTCAATACTTGAACAAACAACAAAATATTTAGATACCATCAAAATTGGTTATCCCATCACATTAGCCCAAGGACCACAAATCATTACCAAAATCAAAGAAACATTTGATGTAAAAATAATAGCAGATTACAAAGTAGCTGATATTGATGCAACTAATGAAAAAATAGTCAGAAATACATTAAATTACGGAGCAGACTCAATTATTGTACATGGTTTTACTGGTGAAGATAGCGTACTTGCATGTAAAGAAACTGCAGAAAAATTAGATAAAGAAATATTTTTATTAACTGAAATGTCACATCCTGGTGCTGATAGATTTCTAAAACCTGTATCCCTAGATATAGCCCATATGGGTGTTGAATTGGGAATAACAAACTACGTTGCACCTGCAACAAAATTAGATCGATTGCAAAAAATTAGAGAAATAGTGGGAGATGATGCTTTTATCATATCACCAGGAGTAGGTGTTCAAGGCGGTGAAGCTAAAGAAACATTAAAGTATGCTAATGCCGCAATTATAGGTAGAAGCATTTATAATTCAGATTCACCTCAAGAAACGTTAGAAAATATCATTAAATCCATCAACTAAAGTATTTGAAAATTCATATGATAAATCAAATAAATAAAAGTATACTATAGTAATAGGTTTAAAAAACATTATATTACCTAAAAAATTTGGATTAAAATACTGGATTAAACCTAATAATGATAACAATAATACTGTGAATTTAAAGATATATCTGTATTTTAATAATTTTTCAAAAAAATTCAACTCCAAACCTTTTTTTTCTTTTTCATCAGCATAATCATTTCCACGTTCATCAGCATATGCTGCGATAATAGATAATACTAAACAAAATGGACTAACTTGTGGAAATCCTATCGTAAATAAGATTAATAAAAATATTATTGCTGACATTACGTGATTAATAGTATCAACTTTTAAAGCCAGTCCAGTACCTATAAGAATACTTATAAAGATACAAGTAGCATCTCCGTTAATATGAGAGACATATAGCGAAAAAATTACACATAAAAACCCTGTAATAATAGCCATAATTGTATTATCTTTTTCATCCGCAAATTCATCCGATGCTTTCATAAAAAATCCAGATAAAGCAAAACATATTGCATCTACTAACATCAGATCATTCCTTTATTTTATCTAAAGCTCCAGCAACAATTAGTGGGAACAACACAGTAGCATCACCCACAACTGTAACTAAATTAGAACCTTTTTTAGCTTTAGCCCAAGATTTTGCTTCTTCTAATGGAGCACCACTTAAACTTCCACCTTCACTTCTATCCAAAGTAATCTGAATTCCTGCATCTATTCCCCCAGTAAGTATGTTTGAAGCTAAAGTATAATGTTTTGGCAAACCTCCACCCAACATGCATGCAGTAACTTTCTTAGAATCATATACAAAATCAGACAAATATGCCATATCATCAACAGCACTTATAGTGAAATCATGATCTTGACAATAAATCCATAACTGAAGTCCTATCATACAATCAATTAACCCTGGAGCAAAAATAGGCACATTTTTTTTCGCTGCTGTTGCAATAAATGAATTTTCATCAGTTACCAATAAACCTATTTCATGTAAAAAATTTTGAATTGAAATAACAGAATATTTTTCGTTTACTTTTGAAAATATTTTCTGAATTTCTTCTTCAAATACTTCAAAATCAGTGGATTTAGTATAAATATCAGCTATTCTTCCAATCCCATTATCTTGTAATACCTCATCATCTTCACCAGTACTTATATAATGTCGTCCACCAAAAGCTTCCACTAAATCATGAGTTAAATTCGCACCACTAGAAATAATTAAATCAACATAACCCTTATCTATTAAATCCCGCACTATTTTTCGTAAACCACCAGGAATCATAGGCCCTGCTAAACTTAAAAATATCTTAGTATCTTTATCTTTAATTGAATCTGCCAATAAATTAGTTGCATGAGAAATTCTTTTAGCACCCAAAACGCCTGATTCTTCTAGTTGTTCCATAAAGTTAGCTATAGTCATATTACTGTCTATTTCTAAATGTTTAACTTTCATAAAATATACTCCAAAAAAAATATTTAAAAAAAAATAAATTGATTAACTAGTAAAACTAACTAATCTGCGTAAAACATCAGTAAAAGTAACCATACCAGAAAGTTTACCATCTTTATTAACTAAAACTAACATAGAAACATCATTCTGGTATAAAGTATCCATACTATGCATTAATGTATTTGTTTCTTTAGCTATAGCAATATTTTCATCCATAAAATCTTTTACTTTTGCATCAAATTTATTTTGAGCAATCATTTCCATAATATCCGAATATTTAACTATACCCTTTATTTCATCATCAACAAGAACTGGTATTCCTTTAACATTGTGTTCAATCATTAATTGACTAACTTCTGTTAATGACATGTCATAATTTATTGTACACTTTATTGGTGTTGATAACTCTTTAATTTGAATATTTGGGATACTGATTATTGCTTCTGTTTTAAGTAGCAATGCATTATCAACATCATCTCTTCCAATAATAGTACCATATACTGTTAAATTATTGACAGGAGTTGGACCAATTTTTATTTGATTATCCAAATCTAATTGTTTAATATCTCCCAATACTGATATTGTTGCTTCACATGCACCTGGTCTTAATATATTCGTAAATTCTATTTTATTAACTGAAATATCAGAAATAGAATTACCATTAACATATATAGGTACATGAATTTCACAAGGATCATTTTCGATATTCAATGTATGATAAGCTTCTAAAGTAGGCTTATAACCTCCCCTAGGCCCAGGTACTCCCTGAACTAAACCTAAACTACGTAAAGATTGCATTTGATTCCTTATCGTACCTGCATTACGACCCATTAAATCAGCTATACTTTCACATTTAACAGAGGTACATTTAGATTTCCTATATAAATTAATTAAACTTTGTAATATCTCTTTTTGTACAGAAGTAAGCAATGTTACCACCTTAATATAAAATTATGTGAAAATTAACTATAGTCTTTAATTAAAAATACTATGTAATATAACTATATATCTAGAATATAATAAAAATGTTATGATAAATAATGATAAATTACTACGAATTCAAAAGATATAATATTTAAAAAAATGATATATAACTACATATATTTAATCAAAAAAAAAACCTTATTAAAAATATAATTTACCCAAAAAATAGATTAGGTGCGATTAATGAGTTTTATAGAAGTAAAAAATATTACGAAGAATTTTGATAATACGCCCGTATTAAAGAAAATTAATCTAGAAATTAATGAGGGAGAAGTATTAGGAGTTCTCGGTAGAAGTGGTTCAGGTAAATCAGTACTACTTAACATGTTAAGAGGAATACCAGAATATGAACCAGACGAAGGAGAAATCATATACCATGTTGCTATATGTTCAGACTGTAACTATGTGGATGCTCCTTCAAAAGCAAATACCCCATGTTCTTGTGGTGGAAGATTAAAAGAACATGAAATAAACTTATGGAAAAGTACAAGAGACGAATTTGCAGCAATAAAAAGACGTATATCCATCATGTTACAACGAACTTTTGCTTTATATGAAGAAGAAACAGTAATTGAAAACATTATGAAATCATTCGAAGATCAAAGAGATCCCGATAACATCAACAAAGCAATCAATTTACTTAAAATGACACGAATGGAACATAGAACTACACACGTTGCCCGTGATTTAAGTGGTGGAGAAAAACAAAGAATTGTTCTTGCACGACAATTAGCTAAGAACCCTATGCTATTTTTAGCAGATGAACCAACAGGAACATTAGATCCAAAAACTGCAACATTACTCCACAATGCTTTGTTAAATGGAGTTAAAGATAAAAACATTACAATGATTATTAACTCCCACTGGCCAGAAGTAATAGAAGATTTATCCGATAGAGTAATCTGGTTAGAAAATGGAGAAATAAAAGAAGAAGGAGAACCTTCCAAAATTGTTGCAGAATTTGTAGAAGAAATACCATTACCTCCAAAACACGAAACCGTCACTTTAGGAGATCCTCTAATAAAAATGAATGACTTGAAAAAGTATTATTTCTCAGTATCACGAGGAGTTGTTAAATCAGTAGATGGAGTAACTTTAACAATCAATGAAGGTGAAATAGCCAGTATTGTAGGATTAAGTGGTGCAGGAAAAACCACATTATCCAAAGTAATTGCAGGTTTAGTAGAACCAAGTGATGGAGAAATCGAAGTCAGATTAGGTGACGAATGGATTGATATTTCTAAAAAAGGCCCACAACATAGAGGTCGTGTAACACCACACATTGGATTATTACACCAAGATTTCAGTTTATATCCATATAAAACAATTTTAGGAAACTTAACTGATGCAATAAGTTTAGATCTACCATCCGAATTTGCAAAAATGAAATCATTACACGTGTTAACAGCAGTAGGTTTTAAAGAAGAAGAAGCTTCATCACTTTTAGAAAAATATCCCGACCAAATGAGTGGAGGAGAACGTCACAGAGTTGCAATAGCTCAAGTTCTTATCAAAGAACCTAACATTGTAATATTAGATGAACCAACAGGAACTATGGATCCAATAACTAGAAGACATGTAACCGAATCCATATTAAATGCTCGTGAAGAATTAGACCAAACATTCATAATTATTTCACACGATATGGACTTTGTATTAGAATGTTGTGATAGTGCAGCATTAATGAGAGACGGTAAATTATTAGATCATGGAAAACCTGAAGAAATTGTTGATCAATTAACATCACAAGAAAAAACAAAAATGTTGAATAAACAATTATAGTTTATTCAACCCAATAAACCCCATTTAAAAAAAAATCTTGTTTTTATAGAAAAAGAAAAAAGTTATAATAATTCATATTTAGTAGAACGTTGCTGTGGAATCCTACCAATATCCAATATTAATTGTTTAATTTTTTCAACAGGCAAATAATCACCATAATTAGCACCTGCAGCAGTGGATATTTTATCTTCAATCATAGTTCCACCAATATCATTTGCACCACAGGATAATGCTACCTGTGTCATTTTTAATCCTAATTTAACCCAAGAAACTTGAATATTTGGTAAAACCTCACCAAAAATTATTCTAGATATTGCATGCAATTTTAAGTCTTCAATTCCTGAGGCTTCATTAGTTATTTTACCTAATTCATTATTTGCCCCCAGAAATGTTAATGGAACAAATTCTGTAAATCCATGTGTTTCTTCTTGAATTTCTTTAAGGATAAACATATGCTTAATTCTATCTTCCCATGATTCTATACTTCCATACATTATTGTAGAAGTAGTTGGAATACCTAATTGATGAGCTTCTTTAATTACTTTAGACCATTCATTTGTTGATAATTTTTTTGGACATATTTGTTCACGAATAGAATCTACCAATATTTCGGCAGAAGCTCCAGTCATAGTATCCATACCTGCATCTTTTAATAATTTTAAAGCATCCATGGTAGAAATACCTGAATTTAATGCTGTTTGATATACTTCACTAGGACTTAGAGCATGTAAACAGATGTCATAGTTATCTTTAATAGTTTTAATTAAATCACAATAGTAATTAATATCCATATCTTTTGTTATTCCACCAAATAAACAAATTTCTGTAGCACCTACAGATTTTGCTTGTTTGATACTATCCAAGATTTCGTCTTGAGTCATTTCATAATTTTCATGATTTCTAAAAGAACAAAATTTACAACCAATCATACACTGATCTGTAATATCTATGGCTTTATTAACAACATATGTTACTGTATCCCCAACAATGTTCTTCCTTAAATTATCTGCAGTATCAAACAATTCAAATTGATTTGTTGAATTAACTAATTCCAAAGCAATATCGGGAGTTATATCATTATCTAATGATTTGTTATATATCTCATCAAGCATTAAATCATTCCCTAAACAATATATCTATTATAATGTTTAAGTATTATAGTTAAAATAAATTGTGTAAAAAGAGTTTAATTGAGAAAAAAAGGTTAAAAAATTGGAAATTATTCTGGTAAATGTAATTTCCATAAATAATATAATTCTTCAACTTTGTCTTGTTTTTTGGATCGTTTTTTAGATTTCTTTTTAAGAGTAGATTCTTCACCAGTCCAATTATCAACTACTTCATCTAAGTATTTAGCAATTTCTTCATCGTAAAAACGAGTACCTATTGTGTAACATTCTGCTTCGTTACGAATATATATAATTCCTGGCTTATCGTCATCACCAGCACCTTTTTCGTTCATTATATCTGTAATTTTTAATAATGTATCATAATATTTTTTTGCTACCATGAAGATATCTCCTTAAATTATCGTAAAAATATATTAAATATATTTATATCAAACAAAGTATATTAATTTTTGTGAAAATTTCAATCACAATCATCAAAGACATTCTCATCAAAATGAGTTCTTTTTATTTTCCTGATGATTTTACAAGTACTATCTAATTCAAATTTTTTATAATCTTTAATTTTGGTTACTTGGACATTGATTCCTATGTTTTTTAATTGAGTTTGAAGTTTTTTGGGAGAAAATTTTTGATCAGGTCCTATTGCTATAATATCAGGTTGTTTTTCTTTTACAATTTTAAATGGATCGCCTTCGTTTCCAACATAAACTTCATCGACCACACTTAATTTTGATATTAGTTCTGCACGTTGTTGTTGAGACATTATTGGGATTCTTTTATGTTTTTCTACTGTTTTATCTGTTGCTATTACAACAAATAATTCAGCATTTTGTCCGCCTAATTTTTTTGCTTCTTCTAAATAAAAAACATGTCCCGGATGAAGAATATCAAATGTTCCTGAAGCCATTACTCTAATAATATCCACCCCTTTTTAGTGTTGAAACTGCAATGTATCTTCAAATGCAATTAGTCCTTTATATAATGCAGAACCAATTACCACATAATCTGTATTTAATTCAGATAAAACCTTCAGATCATCCAAGGATGTTATTCCTCCGGAGTATATAATAGGAATGTTTACTTCTGATAATAATTCTTTTATAGGTTTTAAGTCAACACCAGATAATAAACCTTCTACATCCACATTTGTAAATAGTATGGATCCAGCACCTTTTTCTTCAAAAATTTTTGCATATTCAACAGGTGTTTTATCTGTATATTCTGTCCAACCGTGAGTAACTACTTTATTATCTTTACTGTCTAATGATACACATATCCTTTCTGAACCGTATTCTTCGGATAATTCTGTAATATATTCTGGATGTTTTATAGCCATAGTTCCAATGATTACTGTTGTAACTCCTATGTCAAGTAATTTTTTTGCATCTCCAATTGTACGTATTCCACCACCCATCTGTATAGGTACTTCTGATTTGTTAATGATTTTTTTAACAATATCCAGATTTTCTCCACTACCTAATGCACCATCCAAATCAACTATATGTAATCTTTTTGCTCCTTTAGAAATCCATTGTAATGCTACATCTTCAGGATTGTTTAATACAATTTGTTCAGTGCCTGGTTTTCCTTGAACTAACTGTACACATTTTCCATTTTTTAAATCTACTGCAGGTATTATTATCATAGAATCAACTCTTTATGAATTAGTTATTTAATATTTAATATGTTAATTTCATTACTTATTAATTTTCTAATGAATCATTAATTAATTTAAATATGAAATACATATTTATTAATAATTAAATAATATTGAGAATGGTAATTAATGAGAAGAGTTGCATTGAAAATAGCATATATAGGAACTAAATTTCATGGATATCAACGACAACCAGATTATAGAACCGTGGAAGGAGAACTTTTAAAAGTATTTTTTGAAGCAGGGGTTATAACAGATACCTGGAAAGCTCATTATTCAGTTGCTGGACGTACTGATAAAGGTGTTCATTCAACATGTAATGTCATATCTTTTATCACTGATGAAGAGATAAGATTAAATTATTTAAACGGATTGTTACCACGAGATGTTAAAATAATTGGTGAAGCACGTGTTCCATATGGTTTTAAAGTTAGATTTCCATTATCTAGAACTTATACTTATGTACAACCATTAAATCCATTTGAAGATTATGAATTAAATTATGAGGATATGAGAACTGCGATGCAATATATGATTGGAGAACATAACTTTAGAAATTTTTCAAAACGAAACGAAAAAAATCCCAATAGGAAAATTATTGATATGAATTTAAGTGTTGAAGATAATTTGTTAATATTCAAAGTAGAAGGAGAAAGTTTCCTTTGGAATATGGTAAGAAAAATGGTTACTTCATTATTATTAGTTGGAAAAGGTAAACTTGAACTTTCAGATATTGAAAAATTGTTGCAACCTATCGATTTAAGAGAAACTATACGATTACAGCCTGCTCCAGCCAATGGACTCATATTAAGTGATATGAATTATAAGAATATTAAATTTACAGATTGTGAATATTCTAAAAATAAATTAATAGAAGAATTAGAAAAACAATATATTTATCATAATCAGGAGAAGTTTACTGATAATAAAATGATGAAAATCCTAAAACAAATATAATAGTGATTATAATGAAAATTGGAATTGTATTAGGTACTAGGCCTGAAATAATTAAAATGTCATCCATTATAGATGAAATTCAACATAGCGAAAATGAATGTATTCTAATCCATACCGGACAACATTATGATATAGAAATGTCAAAACAATTTTTTATCGATTTAAACTTACCATTACCTAATTATAATATTGGAATTGGATCAAATACAGCTTTACAACAAATTAGTAAAATTATTGTTGAACTAGAAGAAATATTAATCAAAGAAAATATTGATATTGTTTTAGTTCAAGGAGATACTAATGCTGTTTTAGCAGGAGCTTTAGCTGCAAATAAACTTAAAATTCCTGTAGGTCACGTAGAAGCCGGTCTTAGATCCTTTGATAAAGATATGCCAGAAGAAACTAATAGAATATTAGCCGATAACTGTTCTAATTTATTTTTTGTTCCAACTGATGAAACTGCAATTAATTTGCAAAATGAAGGCATAAATCATAAAATGATTCATGTAACAGGTAACACTATTGTTGATGCATGTCAAAGAAATTTAGATATCGCTATTGAAAAAAGTAATGTTTCTAGTATGATAAAATATGAAAAATATATAACTTTAACTTTACATAGAGCAGAGAACGTGGATAATCCAGAGCGTTTAAAAAATATTGTGAATAGTTTGTTAAATTTAAAGCACAATATTGTTTTTCCATTACATCCCCACACTAGAAAATCATTAGAAAACAATAACTTATATGAAAAAATATCAAGTGCTAAGCACATACAAATTACAAAACCATTAGGTTATCTTGATTTCTTATACTTACTTTCTCACAGTCAATTAATATTAACCGATTCTGGTGGTGTTCAGGAAGAAGCTATTACTTTAGACATTCCTTGTGTAACACTTAGATACAATACTGAAAGACCTGAAACTATTTCTGCAGGCGGAAATGTGTTAGCTGGAACTAATGAAGAGGAAATCAGAGGAAATATTGAAAAAATATTGAATGATAAGGAAATATATGATTCCATGGTTAATGCTAAGAATCCTTATGGTGATGGAACTAGCTCTCAAAAGATATTAAATATTATTGAAAAAAGTTTTGAAAATAATTCTGTTCAAATTAAAGAGTCAAATGAAATTTTAGACTTTAAAGGATATTATATTAAAGAAATTGCTGAGGACATAAATGTTAAAGAATTTGAAAATATTAACAAATATCATTTTATTGAACAAATTTTTAATAACAATGTTCCTGAGCTTATTGAAGACGAAACTGGTTTAAAAGGTAAAATTATTATTGTTAAAGAATTTGAAAAGCAAATTTAAAATAAATAACTCCCTATCGATAACATAAGAGTAAAATAAAAGATTTTTTATGTAAGGAAGTATATGTTAAAAATTAATTATAAAATAATTAAATTAACATACATCTAAATATTTTTTCAAAACATTAATAATGCAAAATAGAGATGTTAATTATTATATTTCAATATTAAATACATAATAGGTTTTCATATGAAATTATTAGTTTTTGAATATTCAACTGTATGCTTAGATAATTATTTGATAAATGAAGGATTTAATATGCTTAAAGGTATGTTGGATAATCTTGAAAACATCTCTTTTTTTGATACTTATTTTTTAATTAATAAAAAGTTACCTAAATTAAATTTTAAGAATTGTTCACCTATTTACTTAGAAGATGAAATAGGTTTATGGTTAAAAAAATATTCTGAAGAATTTGATTATTGTTTGTTTGTGGCACCGGAAGATAATTTAATTCAGTATAAGATTTGTAAAATTTTAGAAGAAAATAATGTGTCTATTTTAGGTTCTAGTTCTAATGCATCCTTTATTTGTTCTAGTAAATTTTTAACATATAAATATGTTCCAGAAGAATTAAAAATTGATACTTTAAAAATTAATTCAAATGATGTGGATTTTTCGGTAATAGAAAATCATTTTAAATCTTTTGATTTTATTGTCAAACCTGATAATAGAACTTCGTCTAATTTAATATTTCATGTTAACAATGAAAATGAATTTAAAGAAATTTTAGAATTATATGAAAAAGAAGATGTGGATGATGTTTTGTTACAAGAATATATTTCTGGAGATTCTGTGAGTGTTAGTATAATATGTGATGATAGTTTCGTTAATTGTATAAGTATTAATTCTCAGGAAATACGAACTGAGAATAATAAAATTACATATATAGGATGTGTTACTCCTATAGAACATGAATATAAAAATGAGTTATTCCAAATATCTGAAAGAATTATTAAAAGTATACCTAATTTAAAGGGTTTTGTTGGTATTGATTACATAATTAATGAGGATAAAATTTATTTTGTTGAAGTTAATGCGAGAATTACAACCCCCTTCATTGTTTTACAAAAACAATGTAATGATAACTTAATAGAAAATATAATTGAATTATTAATAAATAAAAAAAGAAAAAAAATAAGCTTTAAAAATAGTGGAAGTTTTTGTAAGGAAGAATAATATGAAAATTATAGGATTAGATATTGGAGGAGCAAATACAGATTGTTCCATAGTAGAAATTAAAGAAAATAAAATCATTTCTATGAAAAATTATAGAGAATACTTCCCCATGTGGAAAAATAATGATAAACTTCAAAAATGTTTAAAAAATTTTTGTAAAAATGATTCTGACATAGAAATAGTGTGTGTTTCTATGACTGCAGAATTAGCAGATGGTTATGAAAGTAAAAAAGAAGGAGTAAAAGATATTTCAGATAAAGTAATGGAAGTATTTGAAGATAAAAAAGTATTTTTTGTTACTTTTAATGGTTTAAAAACTTATGAAGAATTACAAAAAGATTTACTTAGTGCTGCAGCAGCAAATTGGATTGGAACAGTTGATTTAATAAAGTACATATGTGACAATTGTATTTTTATGGATATGGGTTCTACTACTACAGACATAATACCTATTAAAGAATTCAAAGAATCAGCTTTAGGTCATAGTGATCTTGAACGTTTAAGTACTGGAGAACTAGTTTATACTGGTATGTTAAGAACAAATTTAGCTTCAATAGTACATACAGTACCAGTATATGGTAGAAATACACGAGTAAGTAGTGAACTTTTTAGCATTAGTGCAGATATTCATAGAGTATTAGGAAATATAACTGAAGAAGATTATACGTGCAATACACCCGATGGAAATAAAAAAGACATACTTTCTTGTAAAAGAAGAATATCCAGATTAGTTTGTGCAGATTTAGATACATTAAAAGATGAAGAAATAATTAATTTAGCAGAGTATATTTATAAAAAACAGTTAGATCAAATTACAACCGCATTGAGTGAAGTTGTTGAAAGAACAAAAATAGACACAGTTGTAATAGTTTCTATAGGTAAGGGCAATTTATGTGAAAAAGCTGCTAAAAATTTAAAACTTAATATTATATCGTTAGACAAATATATTTCAAAAAAAGCAAGTAATGTTCTTACATCACTTGGTGCTATACAAATGTTTTTAGATACTTTAGATGAGAAGTGTGTTTTGATAGAAAATATTTAGTATGGTTAATACCATACATCTTTTAGATTTATTGCATATGCAAACATGTTAGCTGCTAAATGGAAGAATATACTTAATATCAATATTATTATAATAACTTCCCAAGTTAAATTAATTACTAATGAAACGAATATTAAAGACACTATTACAAAATCTAATTGATCTAGTAATGGTACTGGTTTTCCTCGTTCAAAATTAAGTCTTCTTTTTATAAAACTTCCAATAATATCCCCAATTAATGCCCCAAAACCTAAAAGAGCACCAACCAACAGCCCTTTAAAAATATTACCAGAAACAATGGTTATTTGAGAAGCATATATATTAAATAATGTGGTTAATATACCATAATCTGCTATCAGACCAAGCAGTCCACCAACTACCATACCTAGTAATCCACCACCTATTAAACCTCTCCATGTGCAACCATCACCCGTAATTCGACGTCCATCCCAAGCATTTTTACCGAAATCAATAGGTGTTCCACCCCCAAAAACTAATGCTGAACCATTAGCAAAATATGCAGGAATCATCAGATAAATCGAATAAAAAATTAATGTTAAAAAATCCATAGTAACACCCATTTACATTATAAACATATGATATATCTAAAGATTAATCTATAAATAATTATCTTAATAAACTAAATTGAAAAATAAATATAAAAATACTAATTATATTTAAATATTTCTTTACATCATCAAAACATAATACTTATACTATTTTTAATTAATAATACCATAAATAAAAAGTATATTCTATAAACTACATAATTATATATAATTAATTATTTAATAATAAAAAAAATATCATAAAAAATCATTATGAATACCATTATTATAGGGGAGGGATTAATATTACTACAATCTCTAAAACAAAAAGTTTATGTCCAGAATGTTTAAAAATTTTAGATGCTGAAGTATATGCAGAAAATAATAGCATATACATTAAAAAAACATGTCCAGAACATGGTTCATTTAACAACAGTTACTGGCATGATGAAGAAGCATACAACAAAGCATTAAAATACGTAGCAAAACCACACCAATTAACAAATTTAAGTCAAGAAGTAAGTGGTGATTGCCCATCAAATTGTGGTTTATGTAAAGAACATGAAAGTCAAACAATCTTAGGATTAATAGATGTTACAAACAGATGTAATTTAAGATGTCCAATATGTTTTGCAAATGCAGCAACAAGCGGAACATTATATGAACCATCACAAGATGAAATAAGACAAATGCTAAGAAATTTAAGAAAAAACCATCCAGTAGCAACACCTGCAATACAATACTCCGGAGGAGAACCAACAGTAAGAGATGATATTGTAGAATTAATAAAAATTGCTAAAGAAGAAGGATTTACCCACACACAAATTGCTACTAATGGAATAGCCTTAGCAAATAATGAAAATTTAGCAAAAGAACTTAAAGAAGCTGGTTTAAATACTGTTTATTTACAGTTCGATGGAGTTACCGAAGAACCATACATAAAAACACGTAACGCAAACATTTTTAATAAAAAAATAGAAGCTATAGAAAATTGTAGAAAAGCAAAATTAGGAATTGTATTAGTTCCTACATTAGTAAAAGGAATAAATAATGACCAAATAGGTCAAATAATTAAATTTGCTTTAGACAATATAGATATTATAAGAGGAGTTAACTTCCAACCAGTATCTTTTGCTGGTAGAACACCATCAGACAAAGTTGAAGAACAAAGAATTACAATTGATGACTTCATGAAAAATGTGGAAAAACAAACTGATTTCAACATTACAGAAGATGCATTCTACTCTGCATCAACAGTTGCACCAATATCCGATTTAATTGCAGCCATGAGTGGAACAGAAGCAGAAGTTACACTAACCTGCCATGAACATTGTGGTATAGGTACTTATGTTTTTAAAGAAGAAGACGGATCAGTCATACCAATTACTGATTTCATTGATGTAGACAAATTCCTTAAATTAATTGAAAAAAGTATTCCAGATATACAAAAAAATTCAAAAATAGCCAAAACAAAGACAATTGCAAGGGCATTAAAAGAATTACCAAAAACTGTTGATACTAAAAAATCCCCATCATTTATAAATATTGTGGATTTATTAAAGAACATATTTATAAAACAAGATTATGATGCATTAGGTGATTTCCATTTAAATGCTTTGTTAATTTCATGCATGCACTTTATGGATCCATTTAACTTTGATCAAGACAGAGTACGTAGATGTGTAATCCATTATGCTACACCAGATGGCAGAATCATTCCTTTCTGTTCTATGAACAATATTTATAGAGAAAGTATAGAAGAAAAATTTAATATCCCTATAGAATCCGACAGAGCTAAAGAAATATTAGCCAATATTCAAAAAGCTAAATTGGAAAATATGAAAAAATAATTAAAAATTTTCTATCACCCCCCCACACTTTTTTTAAAAAAAAATATTAAAATTATTATATTATTTACCTGAATTATCAAAACAAATAAGGGACAATTTTAATTTAAACTTTTTTTAAATTTAAGAAGTAATACCCAACCATAACAGATGTAAAAAAAAAGTATATTTTTAATCAATTATTTTAAACTAAATAAAAATATAAATAAAATATCTCCTTAATTAAAATTATTCACAGTTTATCTCATTAAAAAGCAAATAATTGTTTTTTTATTCTATCATTAAATGGATTAACTCTAATAATTGAAAATCACATAATATATTAATAGTATAAGAAATAAAGTAAATACATATTTTAATAGGTAAAAAACTATTACAACATGAATAGAATAGAGAAATAACAAATTTTTAAAAAAAAAATATTTAATACGAATAATTATAACCAATCAATAATTATACCGAAGTATTAAAATAAATTTTTAGAATAAAAAAATACGTTAATTGGAGGTAAAACAATGAGTGAATTACCCTTGACACCACTAGGAAGGATAATTAAAAGTGGTGGTGCTGAAAGAGTTAGTGAAGATGCCAAAATTGCTTTAGCAGATTTTCTTGAGGACATATCACAAGATATTGCAGAATTAGCTTTAGAAAATGCTAAAAAAGAAGGTAGAAAAACTTTAAAAGCTCAAGATATTGAAGCTGCCTATAAAATGGTATTTTAATTTTTAAAAGAATTAATCACATAATCTAATTCATCTTGATTTAAATTTAAATTTTTATAATAAATTTTTTTATTTTCTATTATTTTAAATGCAGATATTTCATATTGTAAATCAAAAAAAGTATTTTTAAATGATGCGATTTTTAAAATAGCAATAGGATATATAATCCTATTACCAGTTTTTATTGATTCTAACTGAAAAAATTTTTTTGTTTTCATATAAAAAAATCCCTAGTTTTTTTTATTACATTAATTAAATTTCTATTTTTTACTATGATCAGAAGTATTTTTAGTGTATTAAATAGTTTCATATTTAATGTTATATTAGCCTCTGATTCCAAATTCAATGTGTTTATTTGTGGAGTTAATGTGAAATAAAAATGTAATGGATATAATGGTGAAGTTAATGACCATAATAAATTACAGAATTTTATTGTTAAATTGTTGTCACTTAGACCTAACTTCATTAAAACATTTGAATTTTTGAATTTAATTATCTGCATAGCTAAAATAACTATTTTATATAAGTCCTCTCTAGAAGCAAATAATAATTCACAAATCTCTTTTATTTTATATAACTGTTGCTCTTTATCATTTATATTTTGTTTTTCTTCATGTTCTGTTTGATGGGATGATTTAGAATCTTTTTCAGAATTTTCATCTTCATTATTGTTTGATTTCAGTTCAAGTTCATATATTTTAATAGTATGAGAGAATATATTTAGATTAAATATTATGGTAGTTAAAGATTGTTTAGTTAATGTCATTTGAAATATTAAATAATTAACAATTAAAGATAAATTATAATCTAAATTATAATTTTTAAATGTTACATGTATATACCATGACTTGAAAAATAGTAAAAAAATAATAACCATAATAATAATTAAAAATACAATTATAATTTCAGCAATCATAAATAATCATTCCAATTTAAATAATCATATTTTAAATATTATTATAGTTGTATACAAAGTATTAATCTTTATCTTTTTTTGGTTTTATTTTAGTTTTAATTTTATCAATATTACCTTCTACAGGCACTTCAGTAGCAGGTTTTACATTAGAGTTATCAAGTAATCCAAACACAGCACTACCAACAGTACTCAAAACATCTTCCAAAGTAGTACCTGCATTATCGACACGAACTAACTCAACACCCTGAGGTCCAGGAATATCATTATAAACAATTAATAAAGCAATAGGATCAATAGAACCTCCACCACCAGCACCACCTACATCGGTTTTACTTTCTGCAGAATTATTTGCAACTCCCACACCAAAACCTAAAGCAGTCTTAGAAATAGGAATAATTGTTTTATCTTTAGTGACAATAGGTTTGCCAACTACACTATCCGTGTTCATTACTTTTTGTATTTTATCCAATGTTTTTTCGATAGAATTATCTAAATCCATAGTAAAATCCCCACAAATGATTAATCAGTAATAGTAAATATATTCATTTAATTATAATAATGTTGTGAAAATTAAAAAAAATAGTATTTTATATAAAAAGTTATATGCCGTGAGCCGGACTTGAACCAGCGACATCCAGATCTTCAGTCTGGCGTTCTCCCA
>AUXO013838070.1_pt1 | contig 17390 bp, 12 predicted proteins | sample 768731 | NCBI WGS metagenome assembly AUXO01 (sample SAMN02715735, study PRJNA202380) | gut metagenome | biome: sheep rumen | host: Ovis aries | place: New Zealand: Palmerston North
ATCATGTCGCCCAAGGACCTGAAGACCATCCGCTTCATCGACCGCATGATGGAGAGCGGTGTCAGGGTGTTCAAGATAGAAGGCCGTGCACGCGGACCTGAATATGTGCTCACCGTCGTACAATGCTATCGCGAGGCCATACAGAGTGTGCTGGACGGCACGTTCACAGAAGCGAAGAAGGACCGCTGGGACGAACGGCTGGCCACCGTCTTCAACCGTGGTTTCTGGGATGGCTACTACCAAGGGCAGCTGTTAGGGGAATGGAACTCCAACTACGGGTCGAACGCTACGGAGCGCAAACAGTATATCGGCAAAGGCGTAAAGTATTTCTCACGGTTGGGCGTGGCGGAGTTTACGGTAGAAGCCGACACCTTCCAGATAGGCGACCGACTGCTCATTACCGGACCAACCACTGGGGCACTCTATGTCACCGCCACAGAGATACACGATGACCACGGCCCCGTCGAAACTGCCCAACAGGGCACGAAGGTCTCTATCGCCGTACCGGAAAAGGTGCGCCCCAGCGACAAGCTCTTCAAACTGATTCACCAAGACGACTAAGGAAAGATGTTAGCAAGTCATTACTATCAAGGCAAGGTGGAAGCCGGCTGCGACGAGGCTGGACGGGGCTGTCTGGCAGGCAGCGTCTATGCAGCAGCCGTCATATTGCCTGAAGACTATCAGAACGATGACCTCAACGACTCCAAACAGCTGACCGACAAGCGCAGGAAGCTGTTGCGCGACATCATCCAGCGCGATGCCATAGCCTGGGCAGTGGGCATCGTAACACCAGAGGAGATTGACAAGATCAACATCCTTAACGCCTCAATCCTGGCCATGCACAGGGCACTTGACCAACTCGCCGTCAGGCCGGAGGCTGTCATCGTCGACGGCAATCGCTTCAAACCTTATCAGCAGCTGCCCTACACCACCATCGTCAAGGGCGACGGCAAATACCTGAGCATTGCTGCTGCCAGCATCCTGGCCAAGACCTATCGTGACGATTATATGGATGCCCTGGCCATGGAATATCCACACTACGACTGGCAGTCCAACAAGGGATATCCTACCCCCAAACACCGCGAGGCCATCCGCCGGTATGGCATCACGAAATATCATCGCCGAACATTCAATATGCTCGGCGACGGACAGTTAAGCTTCGACTTCTAAACATTCCGAGGGCTATCAGTTGACTGTGGCGCGCAACGAGCACAAGATGCGCTGCTTGAGCCGTTCTGCCTGCTCTGTGGTCAGCAGGTCGCAGTCGTCCAGATGCAGCAGGATGTCGTAGGCCTTCAGATAGGCAGAGCGCACTGGCGGTGCAGCAGAAAGATAGGATGCCCAATAAGACTCCGTGTCCGCACAGTAGTCCAACACGTAACGGATGAACTCGTCGTCACACAGGAACTGTTCTACTTTGGTATAAATTACTCTTTTCATGTGCTTCGTCACTTACCTTATAGACGAAACACACGGCTTAATGTCATCAGCAGCGGCAGGAAATTACATGGCGGCCTCGCGCAGTTTCAGCATACCACGGTGCATCAGGTTGCGAACGGAGTGATAGTTCATGTTCATAATACCGCATATCTCCTCGTATTTGCGCTCCTCTAAATAATATAAGGTGATGGCTTGACGCTGGCGACGGGTCAGGTTCTTCATCAGATGGGCTACCAGCGCATTACGCATCTGCTCGTGTTCCGAAAACAGATAGTCGCGCTCTACATCCTCGGTGGCACGGCGGTATTCGAACTCCTCCACCTGGTTCTCTGCCGTAAAGGTCTGACGACGGAATTCATCCAGCAAACGGTTCTTCAGTGAAATCAACAGATAGGAACTCAGGTTCTTGATGGTATTCTTATCATAGCGCTTGTTGTAAACTTTCACGAAGACATCGTGAATACAGTCTTTCAGCAACTCCTGATCCTGGGTAAGCCTGCTGCCATAGTTGAACAGGATATGCACATAAAGGTCATACAATTGCGAGAAAGCATGGTCGTCGCCTGCACAGAACCGAGTGATTAGCTGCTGGGATCGCTCCTTGAAGTTATTTGTCGCCATGATAAGTTTAGTAAATTGCAGTAGTAGTTTCGTTTTCTGCTGCAAAGATAAGAAAAAAGATGAAATCAAAGCAAAAAAAAAGAAAAAAAAAGAGGGAAACGACGCATTTTGAAGTCATTTCCCCCGTTTTGTACTATTTTCTTCTAACCCAGTACGCTCCTTTCCCGCTGATGGCGAATGAGTTTTTCACCTCTTTCCACCTTGTCAGCGCTCCCGTCGTGGTATCAACCCGGTAGACCACGCACCGCTTTCCTTCCAGGTCAAGGTTCAGGATGGCATCGTCGTCCTTGTAGCACAGCCACCCGTCGTCACCCTTCAGCAGATAGGCTCCCTCCTGTCGTACCGGCAGCATGGTGGCTATACTCTTGAGGAATGCCTCATCCCTGATGGGAACAGCGGCACAGGAGCCGCCTGCCATCAGCGAGGCCCAGCCCAGTTCCGGATACTTCTGCGCTGCATAGACGACCGCCTTGTCAGGGTACTGCTGGCGGTATTCACTGACGGCGCGATAGACATCCTCAAAGCGTGCACTACCCGTCCGTATCTTACGCATATACTGCCGCTGCGCCATATTGACTCCACCCTGCGGAGCATACTCGCCCTTGTTGTGGTAGAACCACTGTTCGATGTCGATGATGTCGACCACCTTCGAGCGCACCGGGTCACGCAGGATAGCATCCTGCACATCCTTGTTGACAGCCAGGTCTACGAGCACCTTCCCGTTCTCTTGTTCCCACTCGGCGATGACGTCGAGCCAGAACTGTACGAAGTGCAAGGGCCCCGTAAACTCTTCGCCGATAGAATGGATGACATTGGGTTGCCCCTTGAAGGCATCCAGCGACTGGCGGATGTACTGTCGGTGAAGCTGTCGCAAGGTGGGATTGGTGACGTCATAGAACAAGGTAGCCGTAAAGATGCGCTTGTCGCCGGTGAAGTTGACAGGCTCCAGGAATGGTGTCCCGTTCACGTTGTTGGCCGTACGCCACGGGCAGTCCACCCAGTGGGCGCCAGCCTCCAGGATGTTATGCTGGAAATAGTGCTGATTCTTCAGCAGCATTCCCATCGGTGCCGTCTTCTTGGCAAATTGCTGCAGACGCCAGAAGTACCACTTGTTGAGCTGCGTCAGGTCGTATTTCGACATACCGTCCCACGCCAAGTCAGCAAAACCGACTTGCACACGACCAGTGCGCGCAAAGGGTTGTTCATAGAAAGGAGCCCAGGCATCACCGTCCTTGCGGCGTATGCGTTCATGGTCGTCGCGGCGGCGGTCGGTCCAGAGGCCGTAGTTCTGGCTGAACAGCAACACGTGGTTACGCTGCATCTCCGCTATCACGCTGTCGATACGGTCGGTGCCGCCAGTGCCCTCCTGACCGGGTACAAAGCGGGTCAGCGCCATCTTTGCCTTCGACATGGCTGCATCAGTGGTGCGTCCGTTCCACCAGGGAGTCTGGTGCTTGCCGCCAGTCAAGACGGTGGCGTCTTTGGTGAGCCAGCCATTGGTGATGGTGTAGGTAGGGGGAGTAGGGGGAGTAGGTTGTTTAGGGGAGGTAGGTTGTTTAGGGGAGGTAGGGGTGATTAGGGTGATTTCCAGGCGGGCTGAGTCAATCCATTGCTGGAGGGTGAGACGGGGTTTCAGCGCTTCTTCCGCCATGCGCATGGCTTCTTCTATCGTAGGCGATGAAGAAGCATTCGTATTGCGCTCCAGCACTCGACACTGGCCACTGACATCACGGCCCAGGCGCTGTTCCAGCTGCGACGCATAGAGGCTGTAGGGCTTCACGTGCTCGTTCATCTCTGTGTATTCGCCATTGCCCTGTATCTGTCCCCAGCAGCCCCGTGAGTAGTTACGGTTCAGGGAGTCGGGCGAGGAGCAGAACAGCCCAGATGCTGTCGACTGCCACATCGTGCTGTTGGCGGTACTCCATCCGGCCCCGAACTTCTCCAGCAGCCAGTTCTTGAAGACGATGTCGTTGCCGTCGATGTTGACGATGTCGAACAAGATGCCCGGAGCCCACGACGCGATGGCCCCGCTGGGTCCGAACGACTCATGGCTTTCGCACTGCACAAAGGCATTGGGCCCCGGGGCAGTGTGCCCTACGGCAAAGTCGTTGATGCCATGCTCCGAGTAGCAACGCTGGAAGAGCGTCTTCTCACCCATCGTCAAGAACGAGCGACGACGGAAGCCGCCAAACTCCGACACAGGCTGCAGAGACTTACAATCCTCAACGGTCAACTGCTGGGCCGACTTCTGTACAACCACTGCCGAGCCGGCGAAATGACGGAAATTCACCATCCTCACCCAGCAGTCTTCCGCATCAGCCACGTAGATGCCGTCCCAGCAGTGGTTCTCGTCCATAGGCAGGGCATGGTCGTAGTCGCTTTCCAGCGTCAGGTTCTCCACGCCACACTCGCTGACCAGTCCCCGGTGCTCATACACTATTGCCTTGGCCCCGCCCCAGCGCGCCTCGATGCTGCTCGTAACAGGGGCATCCAGGGTCAGCTGTGAACCCTGGGCAGCTACTAACCGGCGATGCCAGCGTAGGTCAATGTCTCCAGGATGCCAAGCCCAATAACCCATGCGCTTGCCGCCGCCGAACGAGGCACAGTCCAGGGCTTGTATCCACTCCTGCGTAGAGGGTCGCCAGACGACGATTCTGCTATTCGCCGCCAGCTGCGGGGCGTTAGCCACTGTTATCGTCATGGCTCCCACTTTTGTATCTGCCACGTCCAGCGTGTCCTTGTACACCACGTCGTGCATACCTTCTATATACAACAGGGCCCCACGGTCGTAGCCGGTCTTGCGCAGGATGGTCTTTTCGCGGCCGGAACCTCGCAACACCACACCGCTGGTACGGATGCGGAGCGGTTCGCTCAGCACAAACGTTCCCTCACCCAACAGCACCGCTCCGCGCAGTCCCGTCAGCTTGTCGGGCTTTTGCCGGCTCACCAGGTCGATGGCCTGCTGAATGGCTGCGGCATCGTCCTGACCCGACGGCTGCACATAGGCTGTCACCTTGGCAGATGGTATGCCGGCTTCCGAGCGATGATAGCCACAATAGGAATAATCCATCGGCAGCTCTTGGGCTACCGATGGAAAAATGCATGATGCGATCAGAGCGACTATTAGCTGTCTTCTCATTGCTGCTTAGCCTTTTGTTCTTCTATTCTCTTCTGCCAGTTCTCCCGTTCCTTCTTCAGGTCGTAACCACGCGCCGACAGCCAGTTGTTGGTACGTCCGCGATACTTGTCGAACCAGGCATGCTTGCCCTTGGAGTCGGCAGCATCCATCGCAAATTCACGGGCCTCCTTAAGCCAGATGAGCACCTGCAGTTTCTCCTCGTCGGTCAGCGAGGGTATCATCTCCAACTGCGCCTTGTAGTCGCGCTTCAGGCGTCCGAAAGTCATGCCGTCTTTCACGGCGTCTATCTGCTCCTCCGTCAGATACTGGGCCAGGGCAGAAGCCAGTTCAAAATGGTGCTTATACAACTCGGCATCGCGGGCATCCTGCTGGCTCTTGTCGTATTTCTCGTGAATCTGGTTCAGCAGAAAGTAGCGGTTAGCAATGATGTTACGCACGTTTTCTGCCTTCCGGGCATCGCCCAGGTTCAGACCGTCCACGATTTTCTGGGCACGGCCCTTGATGGTCTCCACATACTGGGCATCCAGTCCATCGCTGTTCAGTGCCACCTGCTGGGCGGCAGCCGTCAGTGCAAGCAGCGACAACAACGCTGCAAAGAATACTTTTCTCATAGTCGCATTACATCAGTTTACCCTTCGAAGCCAGCGTGTCGTAGTTGTTGTTCAGATTGCGCCAGTCGGTCTTGGTCTGCGGATTGATGCCGTTGATATACTTCTCGATATTGGTATATCCGTCGCCATTGCAGTCGCCATTGGCATCCGAGGGGTCGTTGGGGTTCAGCCCGTACTGCTTCTCCCACTCGTCGGGCATACCGTCGCTGTCGCTGTCAACGTATGGCTCCCAAGCCTTGTACTCAGGATAGCCGCCCATCTGTCGAGGGTCGGTGATGACACCCTGCTTGTAGGAGTCGGAGGGCAGACGGCGATATTTGAAGAGTCCCTGTTCGTTCTTAGACTTCTCATGCAGGCCCCACATGTCGCCGTAGGGGTTCTGCTTCACGCCGGTCTTCTTCTCAATCTTGGCCAGCTCCTTCTCATAGTCTTTCACATAGTAGGCCTGCCCCGTGCGCACCTCGTCGCAGATGCGCTGGTCCACGATGTCGCGACAAGGCACGGTGGCACCGGCATTCTGCAGCACCCAGTCGAAGGCCTGCTCGGTACCCATAATCTTCAGGTAGGGCATCTCGAAGGGCTCATTCGAGCGCATCAGGGCTTTCTCCGTGGCATCCATCTCGCCATCCTTGTCGGCGGTCTGGATACCTCCGTTCCAGTTGTCGCGGGTAATCTCAGGATAGCCCTCCATGATGTTGCCAACGGCATAGACGCGGCCGAACTGCTTGAACGGGAAGAGTCCCTGCGAACGGCTCTCCGACTTGACGATGCGGTGGCCTACGGGTTCGTCCTTCGGAGTCAGCGGACCGGGCTTATAGTAGTTGTTGATGAAGTTCGACATCGTGGTGAACTCGCCACCGTCGGCTGTGCGGTGCACCCAGTTGTAGACGATATTGTTGACGTAGTTGAACACCCCACCCCATCCTATCGAGGGATTACGGCCCGTATTGTCGGCCCAGAGGTTGCGCATAAACGTGGTGTTCTCGCCGCCGATGGTCGACCCGAAGGCATGGTTCCAGGTATCGAGAGCCTTGGCGGAGATGGAGTTCTGGATGGTCACGTTGACGGTCGGCTCCTTACGGTTGGGCTTGCCGTCGTGCATGTCGAACATGTGGCGATAGAACGAGATGTTCTCGTCCAGGCCCCACTCGCAGGAGCAGTGGTCTATCATGATGTTACCCACGGGGTTGCCGCCGAAAGAGTCCTCACGATTGGTCACCAGCGTCTCGCCACGACGGAAGCGCATGTGGCGCACAATGACATCGTGGGTGTCAACCTGGAACGACTCACCGGCAATGATGACACCATCGCCGGGAGCGGTCTGGCCGGCTATGGTGATATAGGGAGCACGCACATAGACCGGCGACTTCAGGCGGATGATGCCTGAGACGTTGAACACCACGATGCGGGCACCGCCCTGCTCACAGGCCCAGCGGAACGAGCCGGGGCCGTCGTCGTTCAGGTTGGTCACGGTGAGCACCTTGCCGCCGCGTCCGCCAAAGGTGAACATGCCGCCCCCCTCAGCACCCGGGAAGGCGGGTATCTTGGCCTGGCGCAGATCGTAGGGGCGTGCTGCCCAGGGCACGTAGGGGCGGCCCTGCTTGGCCTCCTCTATCACGATGGGGAAGGCTACTTCCCAAGCGGAGTCGCTATGGGCTTTCCATTGGTTCTTCTGTTCGCTGATGAGCTTCGCAGCCTCATCGGTCAGTTGCGGATACTGAGCACTGGCAGATACTGCTGACAGCGCTGCAATCGTTAATACTACGAGTTTCTTCATCTTCTGATATGTGTTAGCTGTTTTTGTTCGTCTTCATGTTAGACGTACTAAGCGGTCAAATGTCAACACGCTAAACGTTTTTTAAGTATTCACGGTTGTGCTTTCTTATAAGGTATGGTACGGAATTTTGCAAATAAATTTGGAGATTCGACTACTAAATTGTACCTTTGCACGGAATTATGAAGAAGATAGCATTTCCACTACTGGCACTGCTGGCACTGACGGCTGCTGCGCAGGATACCACCAAAATCCGCGAACAGCAGCTGCAGGAGGTCATCGTCAATGCCAATAATGCCCAACGACGACTCGGTGCCGTACAGATAGGAGCCGAGCAGATACAGGTGAAGGAACTCACCAACAAGCCCATCCTGTTTGGCGAGGCCGACATCATGCGCTCCCTCCAGCTGCTACCGGGCGTCAAAGCCGAGAGCGATGCCAGCAGTAACTTCCAGGTGCGCGGCGGCACATCGGCACAGAACACCATTCTCTACGATGATGTTCCCGTCTACAACGTGGGCCATCTGGCCGGGCTCTTCTCAGCATTCAACGACAATGCCCTGGCTACCGCCACCCTCTACAAGGGGCTGATTCCGGCCCAGTATGGTGGAGCATCCTCGGCGGTCTTCGACATCATCGGCCGTACCGGCGACCGCCAGCAGTGGCACGGCGGCATCAGCATCGGGCTGCTGGCTGCCAAGGCCTCCGTGGAGGGCCCTATGGTCAACGACAAGTTGAGCGTGCTGTTCAACATCCGCCGCTCCTATGCCGATGTGTTCCTGAAGCTGTCGGATGATTTCCGCGGCAACACGCTGTATTTCTACGACACCAACCTGAAGCTGGACTATAAGATGAACGACCGCAACCAGCTGTTCTTCTCGTTCTTTGCCAGCCACGACCGCACCGCCATCACCGACATGGTGGACATCCGCTGGACCAATATTGCCGGCTCCCTATCGTGGCTACACCACATAGGTCGGCAGTCCACGTCGCAGACCACGCTGTTCGGCTCCTCCTACGACACCGACAACGGCATCGGCATCCTGGGCATGAACATCGCCTACCTGGGACATATCCGCCACGCCGGACTGCGCCAGAACTTCCGGCTGGTCACCGGCAAGCATGAGTTCAACGCCGGACTGCAGACCATGCTGACCGATGTCAAGTCGGCAGAGTGGACCCGCGTGACCCGCCACGAGAAAGAACAGCGCCGCGCCTGGGACAATGCCCTCTGGGCCAACTGGCAGTATGAGTTCTCGCCCCAGCTGGCATTGTCGGCCGGACTGCGCTTCACGGCATTCTCGGCACTGGGCGGCCCCTACTATTATGACATCGACGACGACGGCAACATCACGTGGATGTATAAACGCAAGAAGAACCGCCCCGTCAAGACCCACCTGACCGTAGAACCCAGGGTGAGTATGGTGTGGAAAGCCTCCGACCTGCTGAGCATCAAGGCCGGCTACAGCCGCACGTCGCAGAACCTCCATGCGCTGCGCAACCAAAGCACGTCGACACCCTTCGACCGCTACACCATGAGTTCCAACCTGGTGAAGCCCGAACTCGCCGACCAGGTCAGCCTGGGTGTCTTCGCCATGACACCCTCGCAGGCCTACGACTTCTCCCTGGAGGGCTACTACCGGCATGTGGACAACGTGCTCGACTATCGTGACGGCATCAGCTTCTCGTCAGCCATCGAGATAGAGCGACTGGTGAAGGCCGGCGAAGGCCGGGGCTACGGCATAGAACTGGCGGCCCGCAAGAACACGGGACGCCTGACGGGCTGGCTCAGCTACACCCTCTCGTGGTCGAAGACACGCATCGACGGCATCAACGGAGGCCAGTGGTATGACGCCAACAACGACCGCCGCCACGACATCAACCTCGTGGCCAGTTATCAGCTCAACAAAAACTGGACGCTGAACGGCGTATGGGTCTACAACTCCGGACAGGCCTTCACGGCTCCCAGCGCCAAGTACGAAGTCATCGACAACTACATCTATTATTATGCCGAGCGCAACGGATACCGGGCCCCCGACTACCACCGGTTGGACATCAGCGCCACATGGACCAAGAAAATCCACCACGGACGACTCACCCGCGAGTGGGTGTTCGGCATCTACAACCTTTACAACCGCTACAACCCCTTCCTCATCCGCTTCGAGGACAGCAAGAGCGGCAAGCGCACCAAGGCCAAGCAGTACAGTCTGTTCGGCATCGTGCCCTCCGTATCGTTTAACATCAAGTTCTGAACTATGAAGAAGTTCCTTTCACCCCTTCTCCTTTCCACGATTATACTTCTGCTCACCGCCTGCGAGAAGGAAATAGACCTCGACTACCATCAGGTTAGCAGCCTCTATGTGGCCGAAGCACAAATGACCGGCGACGGCACCCAGGTGCGGCTGACCACCACGCAGGACATGACCGACAACGAGGCGAATGCTCACAACGTCACGGGAGCCGTCATCACCGTCTCTTACGACGGCGACGTGATGGACACGCTGAAATATACCCGCAACGGCTTCTACACCTCTAAATATCGTGCTCGCGTAGGACGTGAATACACCATCGACATCTACGTTGACGGCCGCCACTTCCAGTCGTCGTCCACCATGCAGCAGGCTCCCGTCATGAACTCGTTCCGCTTCGTCTGGAAGAAAGTGCTCACGGAACGTATGCTCTTCGCCGACCTGAAACTCCAGGACCACAAGGGCGAGAACAACTACTACTTCATGCACATCTACCGCAACAACATAGGCTATCGCTGGGCGGTGATGAACGACACCAACAATCCCGGCGAGGAGCTGCAGCAGTTGTTCAGCTGCACCACCGAGCGCAACATGGACAAGAACGACGACGACGGCCTTCAGGACGGCGACCTCATCCGAGTGGAGATACGCTCCATCGACAAGCGCTGCTATGACTATTTCTACTCCCTGCAAGTGATGTCAAACTCCGGCACCAATCCCGTTGCCAACTTCTCCGGAGGCTGTCTGGGCTATTTCTCTGCCTATAGCGTCATCACCCACCAGACTGTTTTCCGCCGCAACGAGGTGGAGACGGAATAAGAAAAACCCTCCGCAATTCTTGCGGGCGGGGGGCTCTACTCCATGCTGTCGGTCCTGTCCAGAGTGACGAAGGCCGTCACGCTCTGTTCGCCGAATTCAAACTCATACTCCGCCGTGATCTGCCGCTCCGAGAATGTCAGGATGCGCCACATCATCTGCTGCGTCTCGCCATTCTCCAGCGTACCTTCAATCCTGATGACGGCACTGCCCGCCAGATAGGTACCCTCCAGCGAACCGTCGGGATAGATGATGCTCACCGTGCCGTCCTGACGGAAAATCACGTGGTCGTAGTCGAAGCTCAGGCCCGTGTCCTCCTCGCTCTGCAGTTCGTAGGAGAACGCCCACGTGCCAGGCAGGATCTCCACCACCATATTGTCATCATCACTCAACTTGTCACAGGCCGTCAGGCTACCGCACATCAGCACCGCCAACAGCATCCATATTATGTACATTGTCTGTTTCACGGCGACAAAGGTACTAATTAGTGCGTAAAAAAGCAAATTTATCGGCCATATATTTCTCCGAGCCATATCTTTTTCGTATCTTTGCAGCCTGACACATCAACTGTATGCCGATACGCTATACACATAAGGAAGAACTCTGGAACTCGTGGAGTCACGCGGGAGGCATCGTCATGGGCATAGCCTTTGGCATCGTATTCCTGGTGATGGCCTTCCAGGGCCACAATCCCTGGGCCCGACTGGGGGTCTGCCTCTACCTGTTCGGCATGTTGGGGTCGTATGTGGCCTCCACCATCTATCACGCCCTGCCGCGCCGTTCGAGGTGGAAGGAGCGGCTGCGCCGCTGGGACCATGCCGCCATCTACTGGCACATCGCCGGGTCCTACTCGCCACTGACACTCATAGCCCTGCGCACCCAGGGCTACTGGGGCTGGTCGCTGTTCATCTTCGTGTGGCTCTGCGCCATTGCAGGCACGGCAGTCAGCTTCATCCGTCTGAAGGAGCACTCCAACCTGGAGACCTTCTGCTTCATCGGTATGGGATTGTCGGTACTGGTAGCCTTCAAGCCCCTCATCGACTCCGTGTCGACGGCGGCGGTAGTATGGATCATAGCAGAAGGCGTCTGCTACATCACAGGCGCCCTCTTCTATTCGCTCCACAAGCGGCGTTACATGCACTCCGTCTTCCACTTCTTCGTGCTCGCAGGCAGCATCTGCCACATCATTGCCGTCTGGGATGTGCTGATGGAGTATCTTTAGTTTGAATAATCGCTAAAAATACATAAACCTTTACACAATAGTAATTTTGTTCGGATGAGAATGCTTATATTTGCACCGTGTAAGTTAAAAGTGATTAAGGCAACAGTAGCAGGGTGTTGACCTGATACAGTAATAAAAGACAAAACGAAGATGAACAAAATTGTATTGATTACAGGAGCGACCAGCGGAATAGGGCTGGCTTGCGCAAGAAAGTTTGCTGCCAATGGCGACAGGCTGATTCTGACAGGAAGGAATGGACAACGGCTGGCAGAGCTTCAGCAAGAGTTGGATGCCGACGTACTGACGCTGACCTTTGACGTAAGGAATCGCGAGCAGGCAAAAGCCTGTCTTGAAACATTGCCGGCAGAATGGAAGAACATCGATGTTTTGGTGAATAACGCAGGCTTGGCGTTAGGTCTGGAACCGGAATACAAGGGTAACCTTGACGATTGGGAAACCATGATAGACACCAACATCAAGGGCTTGCTGACCATGACGCGACTGATAGTGCCGGGTATGGTAGAGCGGGATAGCGGGCATATCATCAACATCGGCTCTGTTGCGGGTGATGCCGCCTACGCCGGAGGCAATGTCTACTGCGCAACGAAAGCTGCCGTCAAGGCCCTCTCCGACGGACTGAGAATCGACGTGGCCAATACTGCCATCCGTGTCACAAACTTAAAGCCGGGACTGGTAGAGACGAATTTCAGCAATATCCGTTTCCATGGAGATAAGGACAGGGCAGCAAATGTCTACAAGGGCATCAAGCCGCTGACGGGAGACGACATCGCCGATGTCGCCGTATATGCTGCTAATGCCCCCATGCATGTTCAGATTGCCGAGGTGCTGATTCTCGCCACCCATCAGGCTAATGGCAGTGTGATAGTCAGGAAATAGCAAAACAAACTAAATACACAGAAAAGCGAAATGAAGCGTATTGTATTCCTAATGGCCCTCGTGGCACAGGCAGTGATGATGAATGCAGCAAAAAACAAGGTGACGGTAGACCGCATAGATCCTACCGACTGGTTCGTGGGCATGAAGAACCCACAGGTGCAACTCATGATGTATGGCAAGAACATTGCCAGCGTGAAGAACGTGACTACCGACTATTCCGGTGTGCGCATTGACAGCGTGGTCAGGCTCGACTCGCCAAACTATCTCTTGGTGTATATGAACCTGCGCGATGCCCAGCCAGGAACTATGACGCTGAAACTGGAGGCAAACGGCAAGAAGCAGGAGGTGAAATACCTCCTGAAACAGCGCGAGATGAGCGGCGACAAGCGCCGGGGCTTCACGAATGCCGACGTGCTCTACATGCTCATGCCCGACCGCTTTGCTCAAGGTGAGGGTCACCAGCCGCAGGTGAAGGGGCTGCGCGCCTATCGGGAAGACCGCTCGCAACCCTCGTTGCGGCATGGCGGCGACCTGAACGGCATCCGCGAGCACCTGGACTATTTCAAACAGCTGGGCGTAACGGCGCTCTGGTTGACACCCGTTTTGGAAAACGACTCCCCCGACTCAGAGAACGGCTATTCTACCTATCACGGCTATGCCACCACCGATTACTATCGCGTAGACCCCCGCTTCGGCACCAACGACGACTATCGCCGACTTTGCGACGAAGCACACCAGAAGGGGCTGAAGGTGGTGATGGACATGATTTTCAACCATTCGGGATTCGAACATCCCTGGACGAAGGATATGCCGTCGGACGACTGGCTCAACCTGCCAGAATGGCTCAAGGAGTCGAACGGCACGTCTGATTCGCCCGGCACCAGTTTCCTGCAGACATCCTATAAGCTGACCCCGGTGGTAGACCCGTATGCCTCGAAGGTCGACCAGCGCGAAACTACCGAGGGATGGTTTGTGCCCACCATGCCCGACCTGAACCAGCATAATCCGCACCTGATGCGCTACCTCATCCAGAACAGCTTCTGGTGGATAGAAACGGTAGGCATCGACGGTATCCGCATGGACACCTATCCTTACGCATACGCGGACGCGATGGCACAATGGATGAAGGAACTGGACGAGGAATACCCCAACTTCAACACCGTGGGCGAGACATGGGTAACGGAGCCTGCCTATACGGCGACGTGGCAGAAGGACTCAAAGCTGGCTAAGCAGAACTCCTATCTGAAGACGGTGATGGACTTCTCGTTCTTCGACAAGCTGAATCAGGCCAAGAACGAAGAAACCGACCCCTGGTTCTCGGGACTGAACCGGCTGTATGCCTCTTTCGTCTACGACTACCTGTATCCGAACCCGTCGAGCGTGATGGCCTTCATCGAGAACCACGATACCGACCGCTTCCTGGGGAACGGCCGCGATACGCTGGCCCTGAAGCAGGCCTTGGCACTGCTGCTGACCGTGAACCGCATTCCGCAGCTATACTATGGTACGGAGGTGCTCATGAACGGTACGAAGGAGGTGACCGACGGCAACGTGCGCAAGGATTTTCCTGGCGGTTTCCCCGGCGACACCCACAACTGCTTTACGGCAGAAGGACGCTCCAAGGCTGAGCAGCAAATGTTCCTGTGGACCAGCAGGCTGTTGCACTGGCGCCAGGGCAACGAGGTTATTTCGAAAGGCAGTCAGACGCAGTTCATACCCTATCATGGCATCTACGTGATAGCCCGCCAATACAAAGGACGCACAGCACTGACCGTACTGAACGGCACCTCGAAGGAGGCCCGTCTTGAGGTGAAGCGCTATGCGGAGGTGCTTGGAGGTGCCGGACGCGCCAAGGACGTGCTGACAGGCCGTTACTACGACCTGTCAACCGACCTGACTATGCGTCCTCGTCAATCGTTGATTTTGGAGTATTAGTCTGATGCTCGCGCATGTATTCGCGCGGGGTCATTCCATAGAATTTCTTGAAAATCGTTGAGAAGGAGGCTGCATTGTTGAAGCCACAGGCGTAGACCACCTCCGTGATGTTCATACCAGGCCGCGACAGTAAGTTTGCGGCCTGTTTCAGTCGCAGGTTGCGGATGAAGTCGTGAGGCGTCTGACCCGTCAGTTCCTTCATCTTGCGGTGCAGGTGGACACGGCTGATGCCCACCTCGTCGGCGATGAAATCAACACTCAGGTCGCTGTCGTTCAGATGGCGGTTGATGGCTGCCATCACCCGCTCCAGCAGCTTTTCATCGGGCGACTTCATCTTGACCTCTTCCACCTGCTGCTCCAGCTGGTCGTTGCGGCCGTACTTGAGGCGCAGCATCTGGTGAGAGTAGATGAGGTTGACAATCGTACGGCGCAGAATGTCCATATTGAAAGGCTTGATGATATAGGCATCGGCTCCCGTCTCCAAGCCCTCCAACTGGTCTTCCTCACGACTCTTGGCAGTCAGCAGGATGACGGGGATGTGGCTGGTCGACGGGTTGGCTTTAATCTTCGAACAAAGGGCGTTGCCGTCCATTTCAGGCATCATGATGTCGCTGATGACGAGGTCAGGGATGGTGCGAAGCACCTCTGATAGTCCTTCGCGGCCGTTGGCACAGGTAACCACCTCGTAGTCATTGCCCAGTTCGGCAGCCAGATAGTCACGTATCTCCATGTCGTCTTCCACAATGACAATGCGCTGGCGGCTGCTGGCTTTATGAGGCTCGGCGGGAGTGGTCTCCTCCTGGAGTTCAGTGACCTCGTCGTCGATGAGGGTCGTGGCATGCGACACATCTTCCTTCTCCACCAGCATCTCTTCGGGTTTCAGGTGACTGTTGCCCAGGGGAATGGTGACAATGAATTCGCAGCCCTTGCCGTCGGGCAGGTTGTGGGCGCTGATGGTGCCGTGGTGCAGTTCCACCAGCGAGCGCGTGAGGTCGAGTCCGATGCCTGTGCCCGTATTGCGGTCGTTGACACTGGTCGGAGTCTGGTAGAACCGGTCGAAAATCTTGTCGAGCTTGTCTTCCGGGATGGGTTCACCATTGTCGGCAATAGCGATGGTGGCATTCCGCTCGTCGTGGGTAATGCGGATATCGATTTGTCCTGATGGCGGTGTAAACTTGAAAGCGTTTGACAGGATATTGACGATAACCTTGTCGAAGTGGGCGCGGTCAATCCATACCGGCAGCAACTCCGTGTCGTGCTCGTAGTTAAATTGGATACGCTTCGACTGGGCCTGCTGGGTAAACAGGTTGTGGAGGTCGCAGACAAACGAGATGAGGTCCGTTTCGCACATGTGCATCTGCATCTGTCCCTTCTCAATCTTTCGGATATCCATCATCTGGTTGATGAGCCCCAGAATACGTTCGGCATTACGGCGAATGGTTTCGTAGACGCTGCGGCGGTGCGAGTCGTCATCCTGTTTGATGAGCGACATCAGAGGAGTGACGATGAGAGTCATAGGCGTACGGATCTCATGCGAAATGTTCATAAAGAACTTCAGTTTGGCATCGGCCATCTCTTCGGCATGGATATGCTCTTGCAGCCGCAGCCGGTCTTGCTCTTTCCGGCGGCGTATGCGCAGGTATCGCCAAATAGCCGCCGCCACACATAAGGCATAGAAAAGGTAGGCCAGCGGCGTGCGGTACCAGGGAGCATGGATGGTGACGGTGAAGCAGCGTTCCGGCGTGGAATAGCCGTTCTGTTCAGCCACCACGCAGAAGTCGTAGTTGCCGGGCGACATGTGGCTCAGCGATATTTCGTTAGCACCCGGTTGCAGACGTACCCACGGTTCGTGGTTGATGCTGTAGCGATAGACCACGTGCTCCGGGTTGTCGTAGGTCAAGGTCGACATCTGAATGGCAAAGGTATTGTCTTCGGCACTCAGCACGAAGCGGTCGGAGGCCGTCACCGGTGTGGGCGACACCTTCCAGAGCCCCGACATGGTGGCAGGGGTTATGGGTTCGCCGTTGACAGAGAAGCCGGTCAACTTGACTTCAGCCTTCCATTTGCGCTCTTTGATTTCTTTGGGGTCAAACCAGCTGACGCCACCCAGTCCGCCGAACAGCATCACACCGTTGGAATCAATGCACGAGGCACCGTCGCTGAATTCGTTCGACTGTAGTCCGTTGTCTACGAAATAGTTGTTGGTAGTCTCGTTCTTGGGATTCAGGCGGCACAGCCCGTGGTCCGTAGAAATCCATATCATGCCCTGCTGGTCTTGTTCTACTGACGAGATACCATTGTCGGCCAGTCCGCTTTCTATGACGTGGGTGTGCATCTTGCGCGTCGTAAGATTGTAGCAGATGAGACCGTCGTTGGTACCGATATACAGCTCGTTGCTGAACTCACGGGCTATGCGGGTGGGCGTTCCGTAGTTCAGGCAGTTCTTGCCAAACGTCTTCACCCAATTTTCTGTCTCCATATCCATCGCACAGACTCCCATCGTGGTTGCCGTGTAGATGCGCCGTCCGTCGGGCGAGATGGAAATCTGCGAGATGTAGTTGTTGGTGATGCTGTTGGCTTTCGGGTTGTTGGGGGCGTCTTTCGTTTGCTTATACACTTTGAGGTCGCCCGTATTGATGTCTAAGCGCAGCAAGCCCTCCCCCATCGTACCTAACCAGAGCCGGTT
>AUXO014602341.1_pt1 | contig 17385 bp, 15 predicted proteins | sample 768731 | NCBI WGS metagenome assembly AUXO01 (sample SAMN02715735, study PRJNA202380) | gut metagenome | biome: sheep rumen | host: Ovis aries | place: New Zealand: Palmerston North
ATGGAAAGAACTTGGAGATGGTTTGGCAAGAACGACAAGATTACGCTTGCCATGCTAAGACAAATCGGTGTTGAAGGCATTGTTACTGCTCTTCATGATGTACCCAACGGGGAAGTTTGGACGAGAGAGAAAATACACGACCTGCGCGAATATATCGAGAGTTACGGCATGCGTTGGAGCGTGGTGGAAAGTCTTCCTGTGTGTGAAAGCATCAAGTATGGCGGACATGATCGCGATCATCTTATTGAGAACTACAAAGAAAGTCTGAAGAACCTTTCACTCGAAGGCATCCACACTATCTGCTACAACTTCATGCCTGTGTTGGACTGGGCTCGCACCGACCTTCTGCACGACAATCCCAATGGCACATCAAACCTGTATTTCTCTTATGCTGAGTTTGCTTACTTCGACATTTACGTTTTGCAGCGCGAGGGAGCTCGTGAGGACTGGGCCAACTTTGACCGCATACCTGGCCGCAATGTTCTCGTAGAAGCCGATGAACTGGCAAAGAAGATGACACCTGAAGATGACCATAAACTTGTGGATAATATCATCGTAAAGACTCAGGGGTTTGTCAGCGGAAACATCAAGGAAGACGACGAGCATCCTCTGGAGTTGTTCAGACAATTGCTCGACCTCTATAAAGGCATAAACAAGCAGCAACTACGCGAGAACATGAAATACTTCCTCGAAGCTATCATGCCCACCTGTGAGGAGTATGGAATGAACATGTGCGTACATCCCGACGACCCCCCATTTGCCGTACTCGGACTGCCTCGTATCGTCAATAGCGATGAGGACATCGAGTGGTTCCTCAACGCTGTTCCAAACAAGCACAACGGTCTCACTTTCTGTGCAGGAAGTCTTTCTGCCGGAGCTCACAACGATGTAGTTGCCCTTGCCCGAAAGTATGCTTCACGCACTCATTTCGTTCATCTTCGCTCATGCCACATCTTCCCAAATGGCGACTTCACCGAAGCCAGCCACCTGGGTGGTCGTGCCGACCTTATCGAACTGGCTCGCATCTTCGAGAAAGAGAACCCTCAACTACCCATGCGTGTCGACCACGGCATGACCATGCTGGGCGACGAGACCAAAGGCTATAATGCCGGTTACTCCTTCTTAGGACGCATGTTTGCCCTTGGACAGGTGCAGGGCATACTCGCAACAGTCGACCGCGAACTCGGTATTGAGTATAAGCAACCTGGTTTCTTCGATTAAATTAAACTATAGAATATTTACTTATAACCATAATAATAATGAAAGACCTATTCAATATTAAGGACAACGTCACCGTCATCACTGGTGGCACAGGCGTTCTCGGACGCTCAATTGCTGAATATCTGGCACTCCGTGGTGCCATAGTCGTCATTCTCGGTCGAAAGGAAGAAGTTGGCCAGCAGATTGTCAGCGATATATGTGCGAAGGGCGGTCGGTGCGAGTTCATGAAAACCGATGTAATGGTTGCTGAGACCGTACAGAAGAACTGTGATGACATCGTAGAAAAATATGGCCGTATAGACACGTTGCTGAATGCCGCAGGCGGCAACATGCCAGGAGCCACTATTGCTCCAGACAAGACTTTCTTCGACCTTGATGCCGCCCAGTTCTCACGTGTGTTGGAACTGAACCTTACAGGAACGGTCATACCCACACAGATTTTCCTCAAGCCCATGGTGAAGCAGGGCAAGGGTTCCATCATCAACTTCTCATCAATGGCAGCTTTCCGTCCCATGACTCGTGTCTGCGGTTATGCTGCCGCTAAGGCAGGCATATCCAATTTCACTGCCTATATGGCCACTGAGTGTGCAAAAAAGTTTGGTGAGGGCATTCGCGTGAATGCCATTGCACCAGGCTTCTTCATCACCGAGCAGAACCGCTCCTTGCTCACCAACCCCGACGGTTCCTACACCCAACGCGGACAAGATGTCATCCGACAGACTCCGTTTGGCCGTATGGGTGACCCTGATGAACTCTGTGGCACTATCCATTATCTCATGAGCGATGCCTCAAAGTTTGTCACGGGTACTGTAGCAGTGGTCGATGGAGGCTTCAATGCCTTTGCCATGTAATTACTTAAACCAATCTAACTCTTACTTGGATGCATTTAACTCCGCGTTAAATGCATCTTTTTGTTTGTTGCACTTAAGTAATTCAAAAAGATTTCGTACCTTTGCAGCCAAATCAAAAAACATACAAATGGCAGAGACAACAAACAGTATTCTTCAAAAGCTTGATGGACTTGAAAGCAGATTCGAGGAGGTATCAACACTGATTACCGATCCGAGCGTCATTGGCGACCAGCAACGATTTGTCAAACTGACAAAGGAATATAAGGATCTTTCCGACATCATGGATGCCCGAAAACGTTACATCAGTTGTTTAGACAGCATTAAAGAGGCCAAAGACATACTTACCAACGAGGATGACCCTGAGATGAAGGAAATAGCGCGTGAAGAGTTGTCTGCCAATGAGGCTTTGCTGCCTAAACTGGAAGAGGAAATAAAGATTGCGCTCATTCCCAAGGATCCTGAGGATGCCAAGAACGTCCAGATGGAGATTCGTGCAGGAACAGGTGGCGACGAGGCCTGTCTCTTTGCCGGTGACCTCTTTAAGATGTACAAGAGCTACTGCGACTCTAAAGGATGGCAACTGAGCATCACCAGCGTAAGTGAAGGAGCAGTGGGCGGCTTTAAGGAGATTGATTTCGCCGTCAGCGGTGCCGATGTCTACGGCACGCTGAAATATGAGTCTGGCGTACATCGTGTACAACGCGTGCCGGCAACTGAGACGCAAGGACGCATGCACACATCTGCTGCAACAGTGGCAGTATTGCCAGAAGCCGACAAATTCGAGGTCCACATCAACGAGGGCGAAATCAAGTGGGACACCTTCCGCTCCAGCGGTGCCGGTGGACAGAACGTGAACAAGGTAGAGTCGGGTGTCCGACTTCGCTACATGTGGAAGAACCCCAATACTGGCGAGACAGAGGAGATTCTGATTGAGTGTACCGAGACTCGCGACCAGCCCAAGAACAAAGAGCGTGCTCTATCGCGCCTTTACACTTTCATATATGATAAGGAGCACCAGAAATACGTAGACGATATTGCTTCGCGTCGCAAGACGCTTGTATCCACAGGCGACCGCTCAGCCAAGATTCGCACTTACAACTTCCCACAGGGCCGCGTGACCGATCACCGTATCGGCTACACCACACACGACCTGCAGGGGTTCCTTGGTGGCGACATTCAACCCATGATAGACGCGCTCACGGTTGCCGAAAATGCAGAACGAATGAAAGAATCAGAACTATAGAACTTATGAACAGACAAGAACTCATCCAGCAAATAAAAGAGAAAAAGAGCTTTCTATGCGTAGGCCTTGACACCGATTTGAAGAAGATACCTCAGTTCCTTCTGAAAGAAGAAGACCCCATCTTCGCTTTTAACCGCGCAATCATCGATGCCACCGCACCCTATTGTGTATCCTATAAGCCCAACCTCGCTTTTTACGAAGCGTTCGGTGTAAAAGGCCTCATCTCGTTTGAGAAGACCATTCAGTACCTGAAAGAAAAATACCCTCACCACTTTATCATCGCTGATGCAAAGCGAGGTGACATAGGCAACACTTCGGCCATGTATGCCCGTACATTCTTCGAAGAGTATAACGTCGACTCATTGACAGTCGCCCCATACATGGGGGAGGATTCCGTAGCTCCTTTCTTGGACTATGAAGGGAAATGGGTCATTCTGCTGGCACTCACGTCCAACAAGGGCAGTCATGATTTCCAGCTGTCGGAAGCCACCGACGGCGAGCGTCTCTTCGAAAAGGTGCTGCGAGTCAGCCAGCACTGGGGAACGAAAGAAAACATGATGTACGTCGTAGGTGCTACCCAGGGCAAGATGTTTAAAGACATAAGAAAAATAGTACCCGACCACTTCCTTTTAGTGCCTGGTGTAGGCGCACAGGGCGGCAGCCTGCAAGAAGTGTGCAAGTATGGCCTCACAAAGGATTGCGGTTTGCTTGTCAATTCTTCACGCGGCATTATCTATGCCTCTCAAGGTGAAGACTTCGCTCAAGTTGCAGCCCAGAAAGCCCACGAGCTTCAGTTGGAAATGGCAGAAGAACTTTGAACACGCCTTCCTTGACACGCTTAAAGTACGTTAAATCTCATAAGAAATACAATAAAACGCTTTTTTTGCATACACTATATCAAATCTTATTTGTAATTTTGCATTATGCATTAAAGGGGTATCGACTATGAGACAGCTGAAAATCACGAAATCGATAACCAACCGCGAGGGTGAGGCACTCGACAAATACTTGCAGGAAATAGCCAAGGAGGAGTTGGTGAGTATGGAAGAAGAGGTCGAACTTGCAAGGAAAATAAGGCAGGGCGACCGTAAAGCGCTGGAAAGGCTGACAAAGGCCAATCTCAGGTTTGTTGTTTCCGTGGCAAAGCAGTACCAGAACCAGGGACTAAGTCTCCCAGACCTCATTAATGAAGGTAACGTCGGACTAATCAAGGCCGCAGAAAAGTTCGATGAAACACGTGGATTCAAGTTCATCTCGTACGCAGTGTGGTGGATTAGACAGAGCATACTACAAGCCCTTGCAGAGCAAAGCCGAATAGTACGACTCCCATTGAACCAAGTAGGGGCTGTGACAAAGATCAATCGCATGCTGAACAAGTTCGAGCAGGAGAATGAACGTCATCCATCGGCAGACGAAATCGAAGAACGCATCGACTTATCAAAGGATAAGATTGACGAGGCCATGAGCATCAATACATATCACGTGTCAATGGATGCTCCCTTTAGTGAAGGTGACGAAAACTCATTGCTTGATGTGCTTGTAAACGACGATTCTCCAACTGCCGACCGTCAGCTCGTCATTGAATCTCTCAAGACAGAAATCAACTCGATGCTCAAAATACTCAACGAACGCGAACGCAACATTATTGAAGCCTTCTTTGGCATCAATCAGCCAGAGCTGACCCTCGAAGAAATAGGCAATAAATATGGACTCACACGCGAACGAGTAAGACAAATCAAAGAGAAAGCTATACGCAGGCTACGCGAATGTACACAGAACAAGATTCTGAAAAGTTATTTAGGACAATGAACAATTATTCGTTTAAGACTATTTTTGCGGCAGTCATCATCATGTTTGCCGCCTTTTTCACAAGCAATATTTCAGCTAAGCCGCAACCAGTACCACGGATGTACGTCTTCGGATTTGCAGCTTCTTTCAAAGACACCATCGTACATTTTACAAATGTCATGGAAGTAGACTCTGCTTGGATAGAGAGCAAAAGCAAATTCCTGTTAGGACGTTCGGCCTATTCACACCAGTTACGAGACTACTTGGGGACAGCTCACAGTATGCCCATGCGCACCTGCATAGTCATGTATGACAAAGACCGTGCAAAACTTGAGAAAAAGCTTCTCAAGATGAAAAAGACTTACTCTAAAGGAAAAGACGGAAAGCCACACTTCGACGTTAGATTCCTGGAAGATAGTGAATTCAGGTTCAGAACTGTCAACTGGGGAGAAGTGCTGCAACAGATGCAGGAAGACGAGAAAGCTACAGCCGATGCACGTCAGGCTAATGCCAGCAAGAATCTGGTTAAGCAACAAAAATAATGTAATAGCAGTCGAGAAGACGATATACGTGATGAAACATCTTTTCAGCATTGCCGACCACACAATCAGCATTGCTTTTACTGATGAAACGACCAACAATATGGGCCTGCTACCTTCGTTCGCTTCTTTTCAAAGTAGTAGTGACGAGGGAGATTTCCTTTTCCAGTTGACAGTCAACGATAACCTCAGACCGTTAAAAGACAGGAAACTCATCAGGCGATTTGACACTGGAAACGGAGACACTGTTGTCTATCGGCTCAACGACGGAGGATACCAGTATATTATAAAAGACATCTTTGGTCGCGAATGCTGTCTGCTTATCTGCCATGACCGTTTCACACGATGTCAGTGTGCCCTCAATGGCAACTGGACTATGCGCTCTTTTGGACTGAACGACGCACTTATGCTAATCTTTGCGTTCGCAGGAGCTTATCATGACACACTCCTCATTCATGCATCATGTATAGCCTTCGGTGACTACGCTTTTCCTTTCACTGCAAAGAGCGGAACAGGAAAGAGCACACACTCTGACCTCTGGATGAAACACATTGAGGGAAGCGAGTTGCTGAACGACGACAATCCTATCATTAGAGTCAGTAATGGCAAGCCCCTCATCTACGGTTCACCTTGGAGCGGGAAAACGCCCTGCTACCGACAGACTTACAGGAAGTTAGGTGCTGTAGTACAAATTGAACGGGCTTTACAGAACAGCCTAGAGCGACTACCCGTAGTGCAGGCATTTGCTACGTTGTTGCCTGCTTGCTCGTCAATGAAATGGGACGAAGAGCTATACGACCAATTATGCAACACCCTCACGATGATCATCAGTTCTACACCCATCTACACATTACACTGCCTGCCCGATGAGGAAGCAGCCTATTTGTGCCATAAGGCCGTGACTAATCCACCTCACCTTTCCCTATGATAACAAAAGAACTTCCTAACGACAAGTTTCTTCCATTCGTCATTAGCGAACTTCATTCCGTAAAAGGAAAGACTGTCACCATACCATTGAGAGGCCGCAGTATGCGACCGTTCCTTGAAGACAATCGCGACAAAGCACTCCTCACTATCACAACACAACCGAACGTGGGCGACGCAGTATTGGCTGAGGTCTCGCCTGGCCGTTTCGTACTCCACCGCATAGTTGGCATCGATGGCGACAATGTCACTTTAAGGGGCGACGGCAACCTTGGTACAGAACACTGCAGAACAGGTGATGTCAAAGCCAAGGCAATTGGCTTTTACCGCAAAGGTCACTGCAAGCCCGATATGACTGACGGGATGAAATGGAAGATCTACTCTGCCGTATGGACAAGATTACTCCCCATACGACGATACCTGCTTTTCATTCTCCATCCGCATATTCCACAACGAATCAGAAACTTGATTAACAAATAATATGAAAACGAAAAACGGATTCCGCCTCCGCAATATCTGTGGTGAAAACATCATTGTAGCCGAAGGTATCGACAACATCGACTTCAGCCGTATTATCAGCATGAATGAATCTTCGGCATTCCTGTGGCAAAAAGTTGCAGGAAAAGACTTCACTGAAGAGGATCTTGTCAGCTATCTCACAGAAGAGTACGAGGTTGACGAAACCACCGCAACCGCCGATGTAAAGAAATTGATAGTGAAATGGAAAGAAGCTGGAATCATCGATGCATGAATTCCTGCAATGAAGACCTTCTATAGCTTGAGCGTTACTGCGAACATGCCTGAGAAGTTTTCAGCAAGTTCGACGTGAGGTGTTTGCATGAATAGTCCGAAGACAGCACTCCCACTTCCGCTCATAGCAGCATAGACTGCTCCTAAGTCATAGAGTTTTTCCTTTACCATTCCTATCTCTGGGTGAATGGCAAAGACACTCTTCTCGAAGTCGTTCACCAGTTCCTCTCGCCATGTCTCCACAGGCTGCATTACGATGTCTCGGCAGTTCTTAAGCGGCCTCTGTGGATTGACCAGCGAGAAAGCTTCTTTCGTGGATACAGGAATATTAGGACGCACCACAACTAAATACCATCCTTCAAGATTCAAATTCACCGGAGTCATCAGCTCGCCAATACCTTCGGCATAGACGGGGCGATTCAGAATAAAGAATGGACAGTCAGCACCCAGCTGAGTAGCATAGTCAATAAGCTGTTCGTCAGTAAGCTGAAGAGAAAACATATCGTTCAGCAATCTTAACATGGCTGCACAGTCACTCGAACCGCCCCCCATCCCTGCTTGTGTGGGAATACGTTTGAAGAGATGAGCATGCACGCGCACCATGCGATTGGCAAAGTCCTGTTTAAGAAGTTCGTAGGCTCGTACCACAAGATTGCGTTGCTCCTCACCCTCTATATGCAGATTGCTTACCTTCAGGTCACAGTCAACAGCCGAAGGAAAGCCTTCGTCCATCGGTTGCACCTCCAGCGCATCGCAAATGGGTACAGGATAAAACACTGTCTGAAGATTATGGTATCCGTCAGGACGACGCTCAACTATGTTCAGTCCAAGATTGATTTTGGCTATAGGAAAAGATATCATTGTATTATCTGAATTAAAAGCATTCATCATCATTGAAGAGAGAAAGCGAAAAGTCTTTTGGAGAAGTCTTCTGAAAAGTGCTTTCACTCTCTTCTTCATCCTCGCTGAACTGTAGCATCAGCTGTCGGGCATCAGCAGAATTACCAGTGTTCAGCCTATAATATCCACGCCTGCCTGCATTCTCTAAGAGAGACTGTGGCGAACGGCTGTTGCGAAACAGGAACTGTCTCACGTATTGTTGCAACTCCTGCAGGTCGGGCTGTGAAAAGAAGGTGCAATTCTGGTTGTAAAGATGCTTGGCCAGGAGCGCACCACTAATTCCCCGCTCACCCACTCGAGTCAGTATATGAAATATCTGCTGGTCGTAAGTCATTTTTTAGCAACCTGTATTACAATTAGTCTGTAGTCGTAAGGGAAAACAAGTGAATGAAAAAAGGTCGGTAATACGTTAGCTTTACCGACCCTCTTTTGTTTATTAATGAAACTGCTATTGCTTCACCGACACTTAGGCAAGAATCACCTTGTTATCGTCAGCTCCCAGAAGCTTGCCCTCTTTGAAGAGCCAGCCTAAGCCGAGCAGTGTCTCTTCGTTTGAAATCTTCGCAGCGTTTGCAATCTCTTCTACTGAGAGAGCCTTCTCAGCTGCTGCCAGTGCCTGATAAACATCTCCTGCCTTGAAACCAATGTTCTCTGCATTCACTGCTACTACTGTTGTTTTAGCGGCAGCTTTCTTTGCTGTTGCGGTTTTGGTTGTCTTCTTAGCTGCGGTTTCTTTCACTTCTTCAGCAGCCTTTTTTGTAGCTTTCTTTTCTGCCATGACTTTTAAAAATTAATACTCTAATTGAAGGTTTCAATTTAAAAACGTTGGCAAAATTAGTACTTTTTCAACCACAACTCGTTGATTTTTAGGCATTATTGTCTATTTAACGTTTATTCTTGACGTAGGTCAAGCTTCAACTGAAGTTCCTCGAGCTGTTTGGTATCGAGTTCTCCTGGAGCATCGAGCATCACGTCGCGTCCACTATTGTTCTTCGGGAAAGCTATGCAGTCGCGAATAGAGTCAAGGCCCGCCATGAGCGAAACGAAGCGGTCAAGACCAAAGGCAAGACCGGCGTGAGGAGGTGCGCCATACTTGAAAGCATTGATCAGGAATCCAAACTGTGCCATAGCACGCTCTGGTGTGAAGCCCAGAATCTGGAACATTTTCTCCTGCAGTTTACCGTCATGGATACGAAGTGAGCCACCACCCACCTCTACACCGTTGCAGACGAAATCGTAAGCTACAGCACGAACTTTCTCAGGAGCAGTGTCAAGCAAGGGAATGTCATCGGGATTAGGCATAGTGAAAGGATGGTGAGTGGCCATCAGGCGCTGTTCCTCTTCGCTCCATTCGAACAAGGGGAAGTCTACTATCCACAGACACACAAACTTGTTCTTATCGCGAAGTCCCAAACGCTCGCCCATCTCCAGACGGAGTGTACAAAGTTGTACACGGGTTTTGTTGGCATTATCACCACTCAGCATAAGCACCAAATCGCCGTCTTTAGCACCCATCGTTTCTTTCACTTTCTGCCACACTTCTGGCTCATAGAACTTATCAATGCTCGACTTTACGGTTCCGTCGTTATTGAACTTAACATAAACCAGTCCCTTTGCTCCCACCTGTGGACGTTTCACAAATTCGGTAAGTTGGTCAAGTTGCTTGCGTGTGTAGTCTGCACATCCGGGAACACAAATGCCACCAATGTAATTGGCCTCATTGAACACCGTGAAGGTACCTGTCCCTTTCAGAACATCCATCAGTTCGACGAACTCCATGCCAAAACGAAGATCAGGCTTATCGCTGCCAAATCGGCGCATTGCTTCATGCCAGGTCATGCGTTGAAGCGGAGGAAGTTCCACACCTCGTACTTCCTTGAAAAGATGACGAGCTAAATCTTCAAATATATCAAGTACGTCCTCCTGCTCTACAAACGACATTTCACAGTCAATTTGTGTGAACTCAGGTTGACGGTCGGCACGTAAGTCCTCATCACGGAAGCACTTAGCTATCTGGAAATATCGATCGAACCCAGACACCATGAGCAACTGCTTCAGTGTCTGAGGCGACTGTGGCAGTGCATAGAACTGACCAGGATTCATCCTCGATGGAACAACGAAGTCACGTGCCCCTTCAGGTGTTGAGCCTATAAGGATTGGGGTCTCCACCTCTATAAACTGTCGGGCATCGAGAAAGTTCCTGATAAGGATGGTCATGCGATGGCGCAGCTCGAGATTCTTACGAACGGCAGAGCGGCGAAGATCAAGATAGCGGTACTTCATTCGGATATCATCACCGCCATCCGTTTGGTCTTCAATCGTAAAGGGAGGAGTGATACTCTCACTCAGAATATTCAACTCAGAGACCAGAATTTCGATGTCCCCCGTAGGCATCTTAGGGTTTTTCGACTCACGCTCACTCACTTTTCCTACTACTTGGATGCAGAACTCGCGTCCCAGTTTGTTGGCTCGTTCACAGAGCGCGACATCATTCTCTTCAATAAACGCCAGCTGTGTGAGTCCATAACGGTCACGCAAGTCAACAAACGTCATGCCCCCCATCTTTCGGGTGCGCTGCACCCATCCGGCCAGTTTCACTTCCTGCCCGGCATCAGCAAGTCTTAGCTCGCCACAGGTTTTGCTTCTATACATTTTTATGTAATGATTTTACTAAAATTAGCTGCAAAATTAAGCATAATATTCCAATTTACGTCAAATCTTACTGTTATTATTTTAAAAATGCCTGCATGTGTCATTTTTTTTTTGTAATTTTGAATCGCAATAACATATCTATGACACTCGTAACCCCGACATGAACACACCTCTTATAATATATAAAGCAAGTGCCGGTAGTGGGAAAACCTTCACATTAGCAACTGAATATATCAAACTGGTTGTAGACAACCCAACGGCTTACAAGCAGATTCTGGCTGTCACCTTCACAAACAAGGCAACAGAAGAAATGAAACAACGCATATTGAGCCAACTCTACGGCATCTGGAAACAGCTCGACTCGTCACGACAATATACCAATGCCATCTGCCGTGAGCTCGAAGCTTCGCCCGCCTATGTATCGCATCAAGCTGGCATCGCACTGGCCAATCTGCTTCATAACTACAGTTTTTTCCGCATCAACACCATTGACACATTCTTTCAGTCGGTACTCAGAAATCTAGCCCGCGAACTTGACTTAACCGCCAACCTAAAGATAGGATTGAACGATGTACAGGTGGAGGAAATGGCCGTAGACGAACTCATCGAGAACCTATCAGCCAGAGACCATGTGCTTCAGTGGATACTGAAGTATGTCATGGAAAACATAAGCGATGACAAGTCATGGAACATAATTGGTCAGGTGAAGCAGTTTGGAAAAACTCTTTTCAAAGACTTTTACAAAGCAGAGAGTAGAGAACTTTATAGGGTAACGTCACAACCACGGTTCTTTGAAGACTACACAAAGGAACTGCGAGCTATCAGAGCCAAGTCAGAAAACCGAATGAAGGAATTAGCTGCGCGATTCTTCGAGGAACTCGAATGCCACAATTTCGACATTACAGATTTGTCGTATGGCAAAAACGGTGTAGCTGGATTGTTCTTCAAACTAAGCAACGGAGTATTCGATGACAGCATCATAGGAAGCAGAGTGACCGACTGTATAGGGCAGCCAGAAAAGTGGTACAAGAAGACCCATGCCAAAGCGCAGGAGCTCAAGACTCTTGCTGAACAACGCCTCATACCACTGCTACAGCAGGTAGTAGACGAACGTCCTGAACAGTGGAAGCTTTTCAAGTCAGCCGACCTTACCTTAAGACACCTTAACCAACTGAGACTACTCGAAAGCATTGAAAGCAAAGTCAGGGATTTAAACGACACTGCCAACCGATTCCTTCTCAGTGACACCCAGCAACTTCTTCACGACCTGATAGACCACAGCGACTCACCATTTATTTTCGAAAAGATAGGCAGTCAACTGGAGCATATCATGATAGACGAGTTCCAAGACACATCAACTGTGCAGTGGCAGAACTTCAAGGTATTGCTCCAAGAAGCCATGAGTCATGCCGGGACAGAGAACCTCATTGTGGGCGACGTGAAGCAGAGCATCTACCGCTGGCGCAGCGGTGATTGGCGGCTACTTGCCAATATCGAGATGCAATTCCCACCTACCACTTACCATACTGAGACGCGCACACTTGATACTAACTATCGGTCGGACAGAAGAATTGTTGAATTCAACAACGTCTTCTTCTCACTCGCTGCCGATTCCGAAAACATTTCTGCCTATACTGACGTGGTACAGAAAGTTCCTCTCGACAAGCCTGACGAGGGTTATGTCTGTATCACTCTGCTACCATCTGCAGACTATCATCAAAACGTTCTTTCAGAACTAAAACAAGAAGTGAGCAACCTAATGGAGCAAGGCATTCCCTTCTCCTCGATAGCCATACTGGTACGCACCAACAACCTCATCCCTCTTATCGCCAACTACTTCATGGAGCAAATGCCTGAAGTACCTCTTGTCAGTGATGAGGCATTCAGACTTGACGCTTCACCTGCAATCCTGGCAATTATTCATGCCATGCGACTACTCATCCACCCTTCCGACAACATAGCCAAGGCCTACCTGTTGAAGATGAGCACTCGGATTCCTCTCCACCTTATGCCAACCGACAGTTTGCTATCCAAAGTCCTCACCGACAATCGTGACCAGCTGTTACGTCTTCCTATTTACGAGCTCACAGAACGCCTCTGTAGCATTCTCCAGCTTCAGCATTACGAGGGACAGAGTGCCTACCTTTTTGCTTTCTTCGACCAAGTGGCCACCTTCGTCAACGAACATTCAACCGACATTACAGCTTTTCTTGAAGAATGGGATGAGAACATCTGCTCAATGACGATTCAAAGTCCTGACATAAACGGTATCAGACTGATCAGTATTCACAAGTCAAAAGGATTAGAATTTCCTCATGTCATCATTCCATTCTGCGACTGGAAACTTGAGCATAACGACATTTTATGGTGCAAACCATCGGAGGAGCCCTTCAATAGACTACCTTTCGTTCCGATAGACTACAGTACAAGCCTCAAGGGAACCATCTATGAGGCCAATTACAACGAAGAGCACAGGCAGAACATTGTTGACAATATGAACCTGCTCTATGTAGCTTTCACTCGTGCTTCAGAGAGTCTACATGTTATAGGCAGGAGAGGCGACTCTACAGGCCGATCGGCACTCATCGAACAGATCATCCAAAATGTAGCCGACAATCTTAGCGGAGCAACTATCGAAGGACTTGAACATAGTGATAGCCTCCTATGCTTCACATTTGGCAATTTTCCCAAGAAAAAAGAAGCAATCGCCTATGACCTTCAAAGTGACAAGAGAAAGAACATCTTCCTACAGGAGTCACACTCCATCCAACTCAAGATGGAGACATACAGCCAGAAGACAGAGTTCAGACAGAGCAACGATAGCCTACATTTCGCTACTGCTCCTGATGATGACAAACAGCAGCAAGCAGAATACATCAAGCTGGGTAATATCCTGCATAACGTTTTTGCACAGATTCACACAACAAACGATATCGACCGTGCATTGCAACGTATGGAACTTGACGGCATTCTATACGACCGAAACATTACCTTCGATAATCTGCAACACATGATACGCAAACGGCTGGAAGACCCAAGAGTGGCCTCATGGTATGATGAAAAATGGACCCTTTACAACGAGTGTACTATCATCTATAGAAATCAACAGACAGGAGAAATATTTGAGCGAAGGCCAGACAGGGTTATGACCGATGGCAAACGATGGATTGTTGTCGACTTCAAATTTGGTCATCCTCGCGAAGACTACCGCCAACAGGTGAAATCTTATATGGAATTACTCACTTCCATGGGATGCAAAAACATAACAGGATACCTTTGGTATGTATATTCTAATCAAATTCAAGAAGTTAAATAGAAATTCTCTTACTATTATCATCAATTGAACACTATGAAGAGTTTCTTACAATATGTGGCCGAAGACTTAATGGCCAAACATGAGCATCATCTGGCAAAGGTGGCTGTGGTGTTTCCCAATAAGCGCGCTTCACTCTTCTTAAGCGAGCACTTGGCACACTTATCAGAGAAGCCCATTTGGAGTCCTGCCTATATCACTATCAGCGACCTTTTCCGGAACCATTCTGACCGAGTAGTGGCAGACCCTATTAAACTGGTTAGCGACCTTCATAAGAGCTATATTGAACAGACTGGCATCGACGAGACCCTTGACCACTTCTATGGATGGGGGCAACTGCTATTAGCCGACTTCGATGATATTGACAAGAACATGGCCGATGCCGAAAAAGTGTTTTCCAACCTTAGTGACATTCACGAACTGGATGATGTGTCATACTTAAACGATGAGCAGAAACAAATATTGTTGAAATTCTTCAGCAATTTTTCCCCTGACCATGACACCGTTCTGAAGCAACGCTTTATGCGGCTGTGGTCAAAGATGGGTGACATTTATTATGCATTCAACCAACGACTTGCTAAACAAGGACTTGCCTATGAGGGTGCTCTCTACAGAGAAGTAGCATCTAAGCCAGAAATACAGTTCGAATACGAACACTACGTCTTTGTTGGGTTCAATCTGCTTCAGCGTGTAGAACAGAAACTATTTGCACTTCTCAAAAGCCAGGGTAAGGCAAGTTTCTATTGGGACTTTGACCGATACTACATGCCTAACCGCGGTCAGCAGGGAACCGACAATGAGGCAGGTCATTATATTGCACAATATTTGGAATTTTTCCCAAATGAACTTGACTCTACACAGGCTGACATCTACGATATGTTTTCCAAGCAGAGAGATATTAGCATCATCTCTTCACCTACTGAGAATGCTCAAGCTCGATACATCAGCCGGTGGCTACTCAATCATTCACCTAAAGTGAGCGGAAGAATTGCAGCAGGACGAAAGACAGCCATTGTACTGTGCAATGAAGGGCTATTGCAAACAGTCATACACTGTCTTCCTGACGAGGTTCAGAAAGTGAACATCACTACAGGATTCCCTCTCATTCAATCACCTGTTGCATCGCTCGTCACCCTACTGCTGAACCTTCAGACTACAGGATACTCCACACAGCGACAGTGCTATCGACTAAAATATGTCAACACTGTACTGAACCATCCTTTCACAAAGTTTCTTTCACAAGAGGTGTCTACTCTATACGACAGCATCAACCTAAGAAAGCTGTATTATCCCAGTGTTAATGAACTGGCCATAGATGAAGGCATGCAACTTCTCTTTGCCCATCCAGACAACCATGTCACCATGCTCCAATGGATTTGCGACATTCTACACCGCATCGCCATTCAAGCAGAAAACGACATTCATGAAGAACATACCAATGATCCGCTATCTCAAGAGTCGTTGTTCCGTATGTACACACTTCTTAACCGCCTGAAGGGACTTGTTGAGAAAGGTGACCTTGAAGTAGACATCATTACCCTTCAGCGACTAATCGGGCAGTTAATCAGCTCTACAAGCGTGCCATTCCACGGAGAACCAATCGAAGGCATACAAGTGATGGGAGTATTAGAGACACGAAACCTTGATTTCGACCACGTATTGATTCTTTCTTGTAACGAAGGCAACATGCCAAAAGGCGTGAATGACTCTTCCTTTATACCATATAATATACGCAGGGCCTACGGACTGACAACTATCGACCATAAGGTTGCTATCTATTCATACTATTTCCATCGATTACTTCAGCGTGCTTCAGACATTACCATAGTCTACAACAACTCAACTACCGACGGACGCACTGCCGAGATTTCAAGGTTCGTACTACAACTCATGGTAGAAAGTCCCCACCACTTCGATTTCTACTCCCTACAGTCAGGACTGCAACTCTCCACGTCATCACGACCTTCAATAGCAAAGGATGCCAAAGTCTTGGAGCTGATACGGAAACAATTCGATATTTCCCTCAATGCAGACAAGAAAAGCACAGCCCTGCTCACCCCCACAGCCATCAACCGCTACATGCGCTGCCCACTCCAGTTTTATTATAGATATGTATGTAACCTTTATGAATCCGAGGAACAAGATGATGACACAATTGACAATAGGGTCTTCGGCAATATTTTCCATGAAGCTGCGAATATCATATACTCACGACTAACAGAAAAAAGCACATTGATTCAGAAATCAGACATTACCAACCTTCTGAAAGGGAAAATCGATATTGAGAGAGCCGTAGACGAAGCGTTCCAGAAAGAGCTGTTCAAAGCAAAAGATAAGCCACAAAGCGGTATGACGGAGAAAATGCTCAACGGACTGCAACTCATCAATCGCGAGGTAATCATACATTACCTCCGCCAATTGCTTACTATCGACGAAAGATGTACACCGTTCACTATTCTCGGATTAGAGTGCGATGTGGTAGCTATGATAGAGACATCACACATCAAAACTACAATAGGAGGACGAATTGACCGCCTTGACAAAATCACCGACCACCAGTCTAAAAATAACATAAATGAACGTATCCGTGTGATTGACTACAAAACAGGTGGCAAACGACTTACGTATCTGCCAGACATCGAAGCAGTGTTTAACAAGGCCAATATAGCCAAGCACAGCGACTACTATTTACAGACAATTCTTTATAGCATCATTGTCAGAACACAACGTCAACTCAATCCGAACCTGATACCTGTTAGTCCAGCACTACTATTCATACAACACGCGGGAAGTAACGACTACGACCCGATTCTTCGTTTTGGCAAAGACCGTATCGATGACATAGAAGACTTCAGACTTCGGTTCGAAGAACTTTTAACCCAGACTGTCGACGAGATTTTCAACCCTAACATTGATTTCACACCCACCGATGACCGTCAGCAATGCATCCAATGCCCATATCAGTTACTGTGTACGGCAACAAAATAGTCTCACAGCAAAGATACATAAAGTCAAAATATGTCATTTTAGTGTATGGTGTATTTTTTATACCAATTTTTAACATTTGATAATCTACTGATTCTCAGTCACTTGCAAAAATGTTACAAAAACTCGTAAAAAAAAATCAAAAAAAACGTATCGCGGTATCAAAAAAATATATACCTTTGCATCGTTTTAATTAACAAATGATTGTTTTACAGATTT
>AUXO016628295.1_pt1 | contig 17383 bp, 16 predicted proteins | sample 768731 | NCBI WGS metagenome assembly AUXO01 (sample SAMN02715735, study PRJNA202380) | gut metagenome | biome: sheep rumen | host: Ovis aries | place: New Zealand: Palmerston North
ATTTCTGGCAGCACAGGTGGAGCGAAAGTTTGCAGTTCGATACTGCCTGCCAGAACATAATAGTAATACAATATGCACTATTTAGATTTAATTGTTCGTTTCCTGTTCTTTTTACCCGTATGGCCTTTATGCTTGATTGGGTATTATAAGAACAGTGAGTATGTAGATGCAGATCTCCAAGGTATACATGTGCCTAAGGGGGGGGCACATTTGATACTTACGCTATTGCAGAATAAGGCATTCAGAAACATCTTTTTCTATAGAATAGGCAGTTTGGGAAATGCGATAAAACTCTATATGCGCGAACAAGAGACTCTACATATCATGACAAAGAAAATAGGTAAAGGTCTTATCGTGGTACATGGCGACAGCACTTTTATCAATGCAAAGGAAATAGGCGAGAGTTGTTATGTCAATCAAAACGTAACTATAGGAACGGTGGGTAATAAAACGCCAACTATTGGTAATAATGTGCGAGTGGCTACAGGAGCCATTGTACTTGGTGATATTACGATAGGAGATAATGTTGTGATTGCAGCTGGTGCTGTTGTAGTGAAAAGCGTACCCGCCAATTGTATGGTGGCTGGTAACCCTGCTCATATCAGAAAAATGAACGGAGAAAGTGTTGATATAAAATTGTAATTATTTAAGACCTAATAACAACGATATAATGCGAAACAATCATATAGTAATAATGGCAGGTGGCGTAGGAAGCCGCTTTTGGCCATTAAGCACTCCTGAATATCCCAAACAGTTTATTGATATTTTGGGTTGCGGACGGACGCTGATACAACTGACCGTTGACCGGTTCAAGGGTATTTGTCCGATGGAAAATTTTTGGGTGGTGACAAATTCTAAATACGTAGAAATTGTTAAACAGCAATTGCCAGCTATACCTACCAACCACATTCTTGCAGAGCCCGCTGCAAGAAATACAGCACCCTGCATCGCCTGGGCCTGCTGGAGCATCCGTCAGGAAGACCCCACAGCCAATGTGGTGGTGACCCCTGCCGATGCCGTGGTGATTAACCCCGAGGAGTTCCGCAGGGTCATCAATAACGCCCTCAGCTTCACCGACGGCCACAATGCCATTGTGACCATTGGCATCAAGCCCTCCCGTCCCGAAACAGGCTACGGCTACGTGGAGGCCAAAGAAGCCGTCGAAGGCGAGATATGTGGCGTGAAGGCCTTCAAGGAAAAACCCGACCACGAAACCGCTGAACAATATCTCAAGGCGGGCAATTATCTTTGGAACGCTGGTATATTTGTGTGGAATGTGGAAACCATCACCGGTTGCATCAAGAAGTATAAACCATTGATAGCAGACCAGATGGACACAATAGTAAACTCTCAACTTGAAAACTCTAAACTATCCACTGACTCTAAACTCTACACTTTCAACTCTACACTGAACGAAGTGTTCCCCGAATGCGAGAAGATCTCCATCGACTTTGCCGTGATGGAACCTGCAAGTGCAGACAATCTTGTCTATACCCATCCTGCTAATTTTGGTTGGAGCGATTTGGGTAACTGGGCATCATTACACGATAAGCTTAGTAAAGACGCAAACAACAATGGTGTAGTTGGCAATATAAGACTCTATGAGTGCAATAACTGCGTTGTCCATGCCGAGGATGCCCGCAAAGTAGTCCTCCAAGGCTTGGACGGCTACATCTTCAGCGAGAAGAACGGTCAGATCCTCGTCTGCAAGCGCAGCGAAGAACAGCGCATCAGAGAGTTTTCAAGTAATAACTAAAAGTATATTATATGATTAAGATTCAAAATAAAGTAGATTGTTGTGGCTGTAATGCTTGCGGCGACATCTGCGGGAAAAATGCCATTACCTTCAAAACTGACAAAGAGGGATTCTGGTATCCGGAGGTTGACTTGGGAAAGTGTGTAGATTGTGGACTATGCGAGAAAGTATGCCCAATTCTTAATAAAAGTGAATTGGGTAGGGATGGCGAGGAACGCCCCCAATGTTATGCGGCTATACACAAGAATATTGAAGTACGCTTTGATAGTACCTCGGGTGGTGCTTTCACTGCATTCGCAGAAGAGATTTATAAACAAGGTGGCTATGTTGGGGGCGCTGTCTTTAATGAAGATTGGTCTGTCTCACAATTCTTATCAACGGATAAAAAAGATTTGGAGAGACTTCGCTCCAGCAAATATCTTCAAAGTCATTGTGATGGGTTTTATATTGCAGTACGGGAAGCTGTTAAGACAGGGAAACCTGTCTTAGTGTGTGGAGGCCCTTGTCAAATGGCCGCATTGCGTAGATTCTTGCGTAAGCCATACGACAACCTAATCATTGTTGAATATATCTGCCGTGGAATACCATCACCATTACTCTTTAAGAAGTTTATTGAATACCTTGAAGATAAGCATCAGTCTAAAGTAGTTTATTTTAAGGCGAAGAATAAAGAATTAGGTTGGCATAACCTGACAAGCAAAGTGATATTTGAGAATAAAGAAGTTATCTGGCTCCCTAAAGAAAAGAACCTTTGGCTGAAAATGAAGTATGAGGTTGCTGAATCTTGTCGTCCAAGTTGCTTCGAATGTCCTTTGAAAGGGTTCCCTCGCAATTCAGATATTACAATTGGAGACTTGTGGACAAGGCCTGGACTCATACCTCAGAGCTTGGATAACGATATAGGTACCTCTATTATTTTGGCAAACAATGAGAAAGGCCGGGGTTTCGTGGAGAAATGTCTATCAAAGATGAACTACTCTGCTTTCCCATTTGAAGAGGTTTTAAGAGGAAATTCGCATTTAATTAGGCCACTAAGGCATTCAACACATAATGAGGAAGAGTTCTATGATACGCTTAACGAATCATTTGAAGCGTGCGTAAATAAATACCTGAAACCCAAGCGAGTTAATAATGGTATTAAGAGTAAGATAAAGCCTTATTACCATTTCTTGCAAGAATTGAAAAATGCAACTGGTTGGGATTTGTGTTTATTCTTGAAAAATCTGTATTATAACTTCTTAAATAAAAAAATCGTGGCTAAAGTGTCCGAAGGAAAATACATGATTATACACAAATACTGTATCATTAATCTGCACAAGAATTCAAAGATTGAATTAGGAGCACCTTTTATCCTTGGATTGAAAAAGATAAAGGGCTCCAAATTAGAAACTCGTTTACAAATAGAAGAAGGAGGCAGGATATACATTAAACACGGCAGATATTCAGTGTATTATGGGGCAGATATTCAAATTTTTAAGAATGCATTGTTGGAAATTGGGGGTGGAGCTGGTTCGAATATTGGTTTAGCAATTAGTTGCGCGAATCATATTTCTATAGGTGAGAATAGTGGTTGCGGAAGAAATGTGACTATCCGTGATAATAATGGAAATCATTATATTGCGACAAGAGGTTACAAGAACACCCATCCTGTTATTATTAAAGATCATGTGTGGATTACCGAGAGTTGTACGATAATGCCTGGAGCGATAATAGAATCGGGTGCAATCATTGGAGCACGGTCTGTGGTAATGGGTCATATTCCGAGTATGTGCATTGCAAAAGGTGATCCCGCCCAAGTAGTAGAAACAAATATATTATGGAAAAGATAAAATAAGTAATAATTATGGAATTACAAGAATTTATTAAAAACTTTGCATTACAGTTTCCCAATGAGGATTCTTCAGCATTTACAGCAGAAACAGATTTTCATGAGCTTGACTCATGGTCGTCTCTTACGGGTTTGTCAATTGTTATGATGATATTCCAAGAGTACGGAGTTGAGGTGGAAAGCAAAGACATCCGTGATGCTGATACGATTGAAGATCTCTATAACCTTGTAAAGGAAAGAATGGCATGAGTTCTATAATCTCTGGTGTAAAAATAGAGAGCCTTGCCACATGGCTCCCTAAAAACAAATACTCTGTCCTTTCGTTTTGTGACCGATTCCCTGAAGCACAGGTGATGGATGTTATTAAAGCGACGGGTGCAGAAACTGTGTATCGCGCAGATGAAGGGCAGAAAGCTTCGGACATGTGTGTGAAAGCAGCAGAGTACTTGTTTAATGAGGAAAAAACAGACAAGTCTCAAATAGATGGTGTCGTTTTCGTTTCGAGCACACGTGACTGGATGGTTCCGGACACAGCTGCTTCTTTACAACATAGACTAGGCCTACCAAAGGACATTCTTTGTCAGGATATTAACTATGGCTGTGCAGGTTATATATATGGCTTGCTACAGGCATCAATGTGGATTCATTGTGGTTTATGTAATAAGGTACTGGTACTTACTTGCGAAGTGTTAGGCCCCTATCTGAATTCTGAATCAGTCAGCAGTGTTGAAGTAAGTGATGCCGCATGTGCTTGTATAGTAGGTAGGGGAGATTCAAATATTGGTTTCCATTTGGCTTCGGATGGCACAAAGTGCGAAAACATCATTCTGCCTTACAATGGTCAATTCTTCCAAGACGGTATGACAGTATTTACCTATGGCATCTCTCATGCTCCCAAGAGCATCAATTCCGTTATGGAAATCATGAATTGGCAGGAACCCGATGTGCAACTGTTCGCCTTACATCAGTCTAACAACATGATTATTAAGAGCGTTCGAATGTCTCTAAAATCAAATAAGGAAAAGTTCCCCACGAACATGAAGGATTATGGTAATACGAGTTGCTCAACGATACCATTGTTGTTATGTGATTTGTATGGGGGCAAAGAGGCATCTCAGCCTGAACGAGCAATCCTCTGTGCATACGGCTCTGGCCTCACTTGTGGAAGTGCCGCTGTAGATATTAGTAATACTCATTTTTATAAACCGATTCATATTTAAAACATTATTCTGATGCAGATTAGCGTTACAGAATGGCTGGATAACAGCGCAAAGTTGTATCCAGACAATATAGCTCTGGTTGATTCAACAACCTCAGTCACATATTCCCAGTACAGGAAACAGAGTTTGGCTGTCGCTCGTAAGATTATAGAGACTTCGAACGAGACGGAATTGCCTGTTGTTGTCTATATAGAGAAGAGCGTTCACGTTCCCATTGCTTTTTTGGGAATAGCCTATTCACGGAATTTCTACACGCTTATTGATGACGAAATGCCCAAACAGCGTGTGGATAAGATTTTGGAAGTATTAGACCCAAAGATTGTAATTACGACTTCTGATTTAAAGGAACGTTTTGAGAGTTTTAATTATAAGGGCGAATACATCCTTTACGATAAAATCCAGCCACAGGATGATGATGAACAGATAGTTGCACCAAGGGCTGCTCAGATACTGGATACAGACTTATTGTACGTGTTGTTCACATCAGGCTCAACGGGTACACCTAAGGGTGTGGGTATTACTCACCGCTCTGTGATTGACTTCGCAGATTGGGGTGTTAAGGAGTTTGGCATGGACTCGACAGACAGCCTTGGCTCTTTGTCCCCCTTCTATTTTGACGCAACCATCTTTGTTGTCTATGTTTGTATGCAGGCCGCTGCGAAGATATACATCATTCCGAAGGACTATGCAACCAATCCAGAGAAGCTGATTACCTACGTAAAGGAGAATCAAATCAACAATCTGAAGATGGTTCCTACCATGATGATAATGATTGCTCGTATGAGGGTTCTCAGAAAAATTGACCTTACGGGTATTCTCAGAAGGGTGTTCTTTGGAGGTGAGGCAATGACCACAAAAGAATTGAATGAGTGGCGAAAATACCTCCCCGATGTGGTGTATTCCAATTTCTATGGCCCAACAGAGGCAACAGGTAACTGTACTTTCTATACTGTAAACCGAGAGTTTTCTAACGAAGATTCGCTGCCTATTGGCAAACCAATGGCTAATACTGAGATTCTTTTGTTGGATGAACAAGACAAACTGATACCTCCTTCGGTAAAGGATGTTGAAGGTGAGATTTGTGTTAGAGGTACGTCTCTTGCTGTCGGTTATTACAACAATCCAGAAAAAACTCGTGAGGCTTTTGTGCAAAACCCTTTGCACAATCGCTATGAAGAGAAGATTTATAGGACTGGTGATTTGGGATTCTATAATGAATATCAGGAGCTTATGTTCTCTGGTCGCAAAGATTTCATGATTAAGCATCTTGGCTATCGTGTGGAGTTGGGTGAAATAGAAACGGCCGTTACAAGTTTTGAAGATGTAGATCGCTGTTGCTGTGCATACGATAAGAAACATTCGCGTATAGTCTTGTTTGTGGTGTCTAAAACAGAGATGAATCGCCAGATTATTCATGACCGTCTTGAAAAAATGATTCCTGAGTATATGATTCCAGAGGTTGTTAAACAACTGGAAGAAATGCCGCTCAATGTGAATGGAAAGATAGATCGTGTCAAAATCAAAGAAATGGTTTGATTATGGCAGAGTGGATATCATTAACATCAAAAGCCGTCCTTGACGAGAAGGCAAGGGCATTGAGAAGGAAATGTCGTGGGCATTACTTCTCCAACTATGTGTGGTTCTCTGCTGCCATAGAGAAGGAAATACCTTATTCCCCGATGTGGCTTTTTGAAGAGGGGGATAATATGCTGCTATTACAGCAGTATAATGAGTTTTTCAAGCTTTTCTATTTCATAGGCGATATAACCAGTTTTCGCCTTCAACTTCCTGCTATTGTAGGAGAGAAGAAAGTATTATGTGAATTTATCGAAGAAGAGGGTAAAGAAAAACAGAAAGAAATAGCTGAGAGTTTAATTCAACTAGGTTTTGCACAATATCGTAAATTCTATATGATGGAGTGTACCAATGAGGGCGCATCTGTGATTCCCCAAGATATTTGTGATAATGATAGAGAATCAGGTGTCAAATACGATAAGTGTTTGGTAATAGGAACAGGAACAGTTGCGAACGATTGTGCAAATCTCATTAAAAAAACAGGAATTGAAGTTGAGCTAATAGAGAGTCGAGAGTCTGATTATTCTGTATCAAAACAGTTCTGTGAACAAAGAGCTATTCCATATAAACTCCTAATAGGAAAGGAACTTGATACTTTTCTCATGGAGATAACAGAAAAGATTCTCATTGTAAGTGCCTCTAATAGGCATCTTTTTCCAAATGAGGTCGTAAACAAACCTAATTTTACCATTGTTAATTACCATGGCGCCTTATTACCAAAGTATCCAGGAAGAAATGCTGAGGCTTGGGCTATCTTTGAAGGTGATGAGGAAGCCGGTATTACTTGGCATTTTGTATCATCAGATGTTGATGCTGGAAATATTATTATTCAAAAATCGACACCAATTACCGAAAAATCGACATCTTTAAGTATACTGAATACAAATTCACAGCTCGCAGTCTCTGCATTAAGTGAAATACTCCCTCAATTACTGAAGGATAATGTTACAGGTAAAAAACAATTGGAACGTCATCCAGTAATGTATTCTTGGATGAAACCGAATGATGGTTTTTTAGATGTTAATTGGGATAGTTGCAAAATTTCACGTTTTTTGAGATCAATGAATTATGGGCCACTTAAAGTTTTGGGTGACCCTCATGTAATTATTGATGGTGAGGATTATACAATAGGAAGGTATAGAATTAAAGATACAGATAATAAGGATAATCAAACCATTAAGTGTGAAAATGGTGCTTTAATAGTAGAGAAGGAAGAAAAACGGATTGAAATACAGGTTGTTGCAGATAAGATGTGGGGGGGTAAAATGACTTTTAATAATAATTTCTCTCCCGAAGATTTGAAGGAGCTCTTTCAAATCTTCGACCCTTATGTGGATTTAATTCCTTTGCCAGAACTGTTTGACGAATATTATAAAAGTAAACAGTTCCTTGTGTGCTATGTGGATGACGACTATGCAGGAGTGGTTGTATATACAGTAAAAGACTCCATCATAGATGAAGATTTTATTTATGTGAAACCTCAGTACAGGGGTATTGGAAAATATCTATATACAGAATTTTTGAAACATGCGTTTGTGGATTTAGGTTGTAAGAAAGTTGTTCCATGGGTGCATACTGATAATCCGAAAAGTCTATCTTTTCATACAGCTGCAGGTGCTAAACAAACACCATATTACAAATTGTCATTTTTAACAAACTTAAAATAGAAAAAATGGAGAATATTGAACAAAAAGTCCTCGACATTCTGCGCGAGGTAAGTGATGAGTTAGTATCTTACGAAGGAGAGAACATGTTGAAAGATGGTCTTATCAACTCCCTTGGTTTTGTAAATTTGATTCCAGATTTGGAGGATGTTTTCGATATTGAAATAGACCCCGCACTGTTAGATGCTGACCATTTTGGCAACAAAAATAAGATTGTGGCAACAATTTCATCCCTTCTCTCATAATCTGTGTATACATGCCTGCTCAAGAATCGAATACTTTCCAAATAAACAGTAAACGCATCGCTAAGAATACAATACTCTTGTATATTAGGATGCTGGTTTTACTGCTGATTAGTCTATATACGTCCAGAATCGTATTAAACGCTCTGGGTGAATCAGATTATGGCCTTTACAATGTTGTGGGTGGAATAGTAGTACTATTTTCTGTTGTGAATGGCGTATTAACTGCTGGAACCAGTCGATTCTTGACTTATGAACTTGGGTCAGGCAATGAGGAATCCTTAAAAACAACTTTTTCTGCGGCTTTTACTTTGCATTTGCTAGCTGCACTTGTTGTTTTGCTGCTTTCTGAAACGGTTGGGCTATGGTTTTTAAATACTCAACTTGTAATACCACCAGAGAGGATGGTGGCAGCAAACTGGGTTTTCCAGTTTAGTGTAATAACTTGCATGCTGACGCTCACACAGGTTCCCTATTCTGCAAGCATAATTAGTCACGAGAGAATGGACATATATGCTTGGACAGGATTGGCAGAGGGCGTATTCAAGTTGGGGGTTGCTTTCTTTATATTATATATTGACCTTACCGACAAGTTAATTGCTTACGCACTTCTATGTATGCTTTGGAATGCGGTTTTGCAGATATATTATAGATTTTACTGTTCTAAGAATTTCCCGGAATCCCATTTATCGCGAGTCAAAGACAAGGCTGTTTATAAGAAATTGCTCACGTTCTCTTTATGGGATTTTGGAGGGGCGATGGGGAGTGTGGTAAACACCCAAGGTATGAGTTTTTTGCTCAACATCTTTTTTGGCCTTGTCGCTAATGCCGCTCGTGGAATTGCTGTTCAAGTCGAATCTGCTTTACAATCGTTTTCAAGTAACTATATGACGGCAGTAAAGCCTCAAATAGTTAAGAGTTATTCTATAAAGGATTATACGTCTTTTTTCCGTCTAATATTTGAATCTTCAAAGTATTCCTATTTCCTGTTGTTGGTCGTTACATTACCTGTTTTTTGGGAATGTGATTCAATACTTAAACTTTGGCTTGTAAATGTGCCTGAAAATACGGCGATATTCCTAAAATGGATCATGGTGACGCATTTATTCCGTGCCATGTCAAGCCCTGTTATTCAAGGATGTCATGCAACAGGGAATATTAAATATCTGAATCTATATACTCTAATTGTTCTATTTACATTGCCATGTGCATGGGTGGCATTTAAGCTTGGATACCCTCCTGTGACAATTTTTATCATTCACGGTTTTCTAAGATGCCTATGTAACTTTATTGAATTGTATGTATTAAAGAAAGAAGTCGATTTCAGTATAAGAAGCTACTTGATAACTGTAATGCTACGGTGTCTTTGGGTTACTGCTCTTGTTGTGATCCTTCCTGCAATTATAATCTTTACTATGGAGCCATCTTTCTTGAGACTTTGTATTAGTACAGTCGTGAGTGTACTCTCCGTTGGCGCGGGTGTTTTCTTCTTGATTTTAGAAAAGGCACAAAGGGAGAAATTGTTAGAAGTCGCAAAAAATAGAATTAGGAAATGAATAATACTATCCGTCTAAGTAATGGCATTGAAATGCCTAATCTCATACAGGGTATTCCTTTAGCTGGCCCTAATGCCGGTATGGGTTATGAAGAGTTCTGTAAGATCGTTAACTTGTCTATTGATTGCGGCGTCCGGGCTTTTGATACGTCATCAGCTTATGGCCCAAGTGAAGAAGCAATAGGGAAGATGATGCCTTCATTGAAACGAGATGAACTTTTTATTACTACTAAGATTAGTAATGTTCAGCAGGAGATGGGTGACATCGAAAAATGCGTAAACAGAGCATTGGAATTAATGAGGACTGATTATATTGACTGTATGCTCCTTCATTGGCCTTGCCCTGGTTATATTGAGAATTATAAGAAACTGGAGAAGGAATACCAAAAAGGGAAGCTTCGTTCAATAGGAATTGCGAATACACAGGAACGTCATATTAGAAGATTACAGCAGGATGATATTTCAATTATGCCGCATATAATGCAAACAGAAATTCATCCTTTCCGTACTGAAGAAGGAATGCTAAAAGCAAGTAAAGAGTGCGATATTGTTCTTCAGGCTTGTTCTTCACTGATGGGGATGCGACCAATGTTGTCACAAAACAATTTGCTAAATGAAATAGCTGAGAAATATGGAAAAACGTTGTCTCAGATTGTTATTCGCTGGCATATTCAAAGAGGTATAGCACCTGTGTTCCGTGCTTTTAAAGAGAATCATCTCCGGCAGACAGTTGATGTATATAACTTTGTTCTTAGTGATGAAGATATGAACAGCATATCTTCATTGAATATCGACTATCGTTTACATCCAGAATCTATGAATTGTCCGGGTTATTAAATAGGAATTATGAGAAGAAGAATTATATTTATTGCGATAACTGTGCTGTTGATAAGTGCAGCAATCATGTTTTTTTACCCTTTGGTAGGAATTGTTCTATTCGCCATTGAAGCATTTGCTACGCTAGCTTTAGTTCTGACTCTTCTATTAAATAACGCGGTTAAGAAAACAAATTGGTATAAGAACGTATTTATTTATACAAAACAAATGTGCTCTAATGCTGGTTATCGTGATTATATGATTCGCAACTTGGACATAGTTAATGTGGGTAGTAGTCCAGCTCGCTTCGCCTTTCATTATGACAATGTTCTGGGTGAAAACTGGTCAACGGGAAATCAAGGCAAAGATATGGATTTCGAGATATTGAAATTTCGCCATTCGTTTCTCAAGAGAGGCGGCATTGTACTATTGCCTATTGTCCCTTTTAGCAGCGTTGCGGGTTATTTAAAGAAATATAGGCCTGAATATTTGGGGACAAAGTATTATGCCAAATTTGCCAGCACCCTAGATCCCACTCAGGCAATAAAGATTCCGGAATGTCGAGCCGCTCTGAGATGGATTAACTATCCGCTTTTTTACAATTTGAAAGCTGTTAAGTATTTGTTGTTTGACGAACAACCTGATGCGAGGTTATCACTAACGGAAATGCCTATGATGTATCCTCAGTTAGTTGAGGATGCAAGACACATTATGGATGGATGGCTAAAAGAATTCAAGCTTAAAACAATTCACGATAATTTCTCGCCTGAGTTAAAAGAAGGCTTTGAAATTTCAGTAAAGACGATGCAAAGTATTATAGATTTCTTAATTGAGCGTGAACTGAAGCCGGTCATCGTATTGACCCCAATGTCAAAGCCTTTACAGAATTATTTCACTGAAGACATAAAAAAACGACTTATCTATGATTATATAGAATCTATTAACCGCCCGCAAGTTAAGTTCCTTGATTATTCTACAACCGAAGAGTTACAAGATCCGAGTCTCTATTTTAATGCTTTGTTCTTGAACTTGAGAGGAAGAAAGATATTTACTAACGAAGTATTAAAAGATTTAAAACTTATCCAATGAAAATAGGAATACTTACAGTCCCCTTCAACAATAACTACGGAGGTTTTTTACAGGCTTTTGCATTGAAGAGGATACTTGAGAATATGGGCCATGAAGTTGTAATCATCAATCGCAGAAGGAACAAAGATGATAACTTCAAGGTGAAGATTATGAATTTCCTTATAAAGATACATGTCCGTAAAGATATCATTAAGGAGATTAGCAAATATACTGAACAATTCAAAAGGGAGTATCTATATCCCATGACAGAGGAATATTATACTTCAGAAGAGTTGAAGAAATGTTTGGAGTATAAGTTTGATGTCGTTATTGTTGGTAGCGACCAGGTTTGGAGATATAAATCTGCCGGGGATAGTATAGATGATTTCTTTTGCAACTTCCTTGAGGGGACCGGTATTGCACATTTCAGCTACGCCGCTTCGATGGGAACAGCTGGAATGGAATACCCAAACGATAAAATTGAAATCTGTTCCAAACTATTGAAAAACTTCAAAGCAATATCAGTTAGGGAGCAGAGTACCGTTGATATTCTAAAAACTTATTTTGGAGTTAGGGAAGCGCAGGTTGTCTTGGACCCAACGTTGTTATTAGACAAGCAGGTTTATGTTGATTTGTTTAAGGGCAAATACGAGAAACCTCAAAAACCTTATGTTTTTAAATATGTGTTAGATGATAATGACGGTTTACGAAGAAACATTGCTAACTTTGCTACCAAGCACCATTTGGACATTGTAAATTTGAGAGCTCAGACTGGCAACATTCGTGAAATAAAGGTAATTGAACCAGTTGAAAAATGGCTGTCTGCATTGTATTATGCCGATTATGTGGTAACAGATTCCTTTCATGGAATGGTTTTCTCGCTAATATACAACAAACAGTTTGTTGTATATGGTAACGTTAGGACAGGTATGTCAAGAATTGAACACCTGTTGGGGCTATTAGAAATTAAAGATAGGCTCGTTTCATCACAAGGAAACGCTAATGATATTTTTGACTCTCAAATAGACTGGAGTGCTATCAATAATCGAATAGAAGAAAGGCGAAACGAATCCCTTTCTTTCTTAAATAATGCACTAAATAGAAGTTGATATGAAAGTGCTGTTTGCCTACGAAAGAAACACATACCCCAATCCATTTGTTAGAACATTGGCTGATGGTATTCAGGGATTAGGTGTAGATGTTACATGTTCTATGAATGACTTTTGGAACTCTTGGAATCATTATGACATCATACATCTACAGTGGCCCAATCTTCTCGTAGATGGCTTGGAAACTGTAGGGCCATTGAAGAAACATTTGCAACAGATAAAGGAGTCAGGGATACCCTTGGTTTTAACATTTCACAATTTACATCCACACTATGCAACTGGAACAATAGTGAACGATGCGTACGATGCAGTATATGACATGGTGGATTGTTTTATACACATGGGTAGCTATAGCCTAAATCTATTAAAAGAGAAATACCCTAATGCGAATCATGTAATAATACCACATCATGTATATAACACATTATATAAATCCATACCAGCTAAAGATGTAGCAAAAAAACATATAGGGCTTAGTTCTAGGCATAACTATATATTGTGTTTCGGTACTTTTCGACATGACGAAGAAAGGGAAATAGCTATTAGAGCAAGTGAAATAATGGCGAACCAGAATTATAAAATAATTGCTCCAGCTTTTTCACCATATTGGTTCCATAGAAGTGATATTCTTTCAACAGCAAGAGAATTCATTACAAATACAAGATATAGGCTGAAATACAAAAATATAAAAATAACGAAAGGATTTGTATTAGATGAGGATATTCCATATTATTATGCGGCAGCTGATATTGCTTTAATTCATAGAAAAGAGATTCTTAATTCTGGGAATTTGCCTATGGCTTTCTATATGGGGAAGGTAGTAGTGGGGCCCAATGTCGGTAATGTTGGGGAAATTCTTCGTGACACCGGGAATCCTACATTTGACATACACGACAATGATTCTTTGGAAGGTGCATTAAAGGAAGCAATGACCCTTGCTGCACAAGATAAAGGAGAGGAGAATAGACAATATGCTATAAACAATTTGTCTTCAAAAATTATTGCGCAACAACATAAAGATTTATACCAAACCCTAATTACTAAGGTTTTTGTTAAGTGAACATCAAGAGAATTAATACGTTATACAGATAAGTAAAAAATGCAGCAAAACAATAATAAATCAACCGCATTGTTTTTGACTTTCATATACCCATTTGCAGGTTTAATCTATAGCCTGGCAAATTGGCGACAGTCTTGGGCAAAGAATGCATTTTGGTTAGCGTGTGTTTATTTGGGAGCGGTTTTCATCTTTTGTCCAGAGGGTACCATCTTAGGTGTTGGAGCTGATGGAGGGCGGTATGCTTTAGATTTGCAAAAGATGTTTGCGTCTAATGACAGCTTTGATCAAGTTTTTAGTTCATATTTGTCAGATGAATTTCATATGGACTTGTATCAGCCGATTGTGACATTCTTCGTTTCTCGTTTTACAGATAATGGACATGTACTTTTTACATTATATGCAGTAGTTTTTGGATTCTTCTATTCTAGAAACATGTGGTATGTACTGGAAAGAATACCTCATAACAAAAAATTAGGTATATTGTCGGTTCTTATTGCTTTGTTCTTTCTTGCATGTCCGATTACACAGATTAATGGGGTGCGTATGTGGACGGCCCTGCATGTGTTTGTCTATGCTATAATGCCTTATCTATGGGAGCGAGATAGATCTAAATTATGGTGGGTAATAGTAACGCCATTAATACATTTTTCATACCTGTATATTGCTATTTTTGCACTTGCATATTGCTGGCTCCCAGAAAGACTTAAAATCAAAAGCAATACTTTTTTGCTAATTGCTTTTGTTTTGTATATTGTTACTTTATTTGTTAATTCCATAAGCCTTGATGCTCTGAGTGAGGTTGCGACAGAATATGCCCCTGATAGTTTTGAAAGAAAAGTTGAGTTGTATGTCAATCAGGATTATGCCGATCGTAGAAGTGAGGCACAGGCATCTTACAATTGGTACATAACTTTATCCGCTGTTTTAAAAAAATGGATATTCAATCTTATTCTTATTCTTTTATTGCCATGTATAAAGAGATATTTTAAATCCGAAAGAAATATAATTAATTTATATCTATTCATCCTTTTATTTGGTAGCTTAGCGAATATTTTGGCTCTTATTCCAAGTGGTGGCCGGTTCCAACTTGTGGCATCAATGTTCAAATTATCGCTCTTTCTTCTCGTGTTGTTTAGAATACCTTATGATGATAGATTATACAAGATTGTCAGTTTTGCTTGTCTAATATTAATATTACCGCTTGTTGTTGACTTCCGAACAATTCTCGACTATTTTGGTATTACATCAGTGTTTGGTAATTTTTTAACAGCTTTGTTTGTGGAAAGTAATATACCTATTATTGATTTTATAAAAGATTTTACTTCATGAAGATATTATTAGTGTCTGAAAATTTCATCCCGGTTCAATCGCCTCGTGCATTTAGGACTTATGAGTTAGCCAAGGAATTGGCTCGGCAAGGACATGAGGTAAAAGTAATTTGTCTTACGGGGCAAAAAGAAATTGTTGACTTTGATTACGATACAATAGAAAAACAACTGAATATTAAAGTTTGTATCGTTCCACTTATACATAAATCTCCACAAAATAGATATGTGGCACGAATTGCCAGTTTGTTGTTTGCTTGGCCTTTAAGTGAAATAACGGTAAAATTGCCCCATATTATCAGGAATGAGTCAAAATATGATATGCTAATCTCAATCGCGGCTCCTCACCAAGTACATTGGGGCATATCTCGTATAGGGGCTAGTGTTAAGGAGAAATTTAAGATGTGGGTTGCCGATTGTGGTGATCCTTATATGGGCAATAAAGCTGATACATTTAGCCCCCCCTTCTATTTTAAGTATATCGAGAAACGGTGGTGTAGGCTTTGTGACTATATCACAATCCCCGTTGAATCGGGTAAAGAAGGATATTATAAAGAGTTTTGGAACAAGATACGCGTCATTCCACAGGGGTTTAATTTTGAGGAATCTAAGCCGAATAGGGCATACGTGAAAAATACGGTTCCGACATTTATCTTTGCAGGTGGTTTTATTCCGGGTTTAAGAGACCCAAAACTCTTTTTAGAGTATTTGGCTCATGTTGAGGCTGAATTCAGATTTGTTATTTATACGAACAATGATGCTCTGTTGCAGCCATACAAGCAACAGCTTGGTGCTAAATTGGAAGTCAGATCGTATATACCAAGAACAGAATTATTACAAGAATTAAGTGCCGCAGATTTTCTTGTAAATTTTGAAAATGGTAATACATCTGTTCAAGTTCCAAGTAAATTAATCGATTATTCCTTAGCTAACAGACCTGTTCTTAGTGTTAATTCCTATGAGCTTGATGAGCAAAATATTCAGAAGTTCTTAAATGGTGACTATTCAGGACAGATGGTCTTACCGGATTTAGCTCAATATGACATTAGAAACGTTGCAAAACAATTTTTAGATTTATATATAAATAGCATTATATGAAAACACTTACCGTTTTTACGCCAACATTTAATCGTTTACAGACTCTTGGTAGACTCTATGATAGCTTGTGCAGACAAACGTCTAAAGATTTTGAGTGGCTTGTAATTGATGATGGTAGTTCTGATAATACTTCGGAGCAAATAAAGAAATGGAAAGCAGAAAATGTTATTCCCATCAGATATATTTATCAAGAGAATAAAGGCTATTGTGAGGCGCGTGAGACTGCTTTTAGGAATATTAATACGGAATTGCAAGTTTGTATTGACTCTGATGATTGGATGCCGGATGATGCTGTAGAAAAAATTCTTAAAATATGGATAGAGCAAGGAGGTGGGGCTTTTGCAGGTATTATAGGGTTGGATGCATACACCGATGGTTCATTAATTGGTACCTGCCCAAGACCAGAAATCACAAGTGCTACTTTACGAGATTATTATGAGAAATATGGAGGAAGTGGTGACAAGAAGCAAGTATACAGAACTGACATAATCAATAAATACCCCCCAACTCCAAATTTCGAAGGCGAGCGTTTTATGGACTGTGCTTATAAGTATTATTTGATTGATGAAGAATTGCCATTACTTGTATCAAACGATGTTTTTGTCATTGTTGAATATCAGGCAGATGGCTTGTCATCAAACGAATGGAAACATAGATGGAAATATCCTAAATCTTATGCATGTGATTTTAAACTTCATCTACGACAAACTAAATCTTGGAAGAAAGCCATCAATTATTGCCTGCATTATATAGCTTGTTCAATCCGTTCAAAGAATTTACATTTAATTAAAGAGTCACCTAGCAAATGTTTGACGTTGTTATTGTTGCCATGGGGATTCGCATTATATATGCTATATTGGCAAAAGGGAAGATAGTATTATGAGATTTAAACAACAAATAACTCACAATCTTCTCAACATACCCGGCTGGCGAACGAAACGGCATATCGTGGTCATTGAGTCAGATGACTGGGGGAGTATTCGTATGCCTTCTAAGGAGGTGTACGATGCACTGTTGAAACGTGGACTGCGTGTTGATAAAGACCCTTACTGCCGTTATGATAACCT
>AUXO011632404.1_pt1 | contig 17382 bp, 17 predicted proteins | sample 768731 | NCBI WGS metagenome assembly AUXO01 (sample SAMN02715735, study PRJNA202380) | gut metagenome | biome: sheep rumen | host: Ovis aries | place: New Zealand: Palmerston North
GAGTCATTTCCTTCTCGAAAATAATTTTGTTCGTGCAAGGCTCAACCAGTTTGAACTTCACCAACGAAATACGGGAGGGTTCAATTACATTGCCCTCCGTATCCTTAGGTGTGGAAATAATCCCACAACTGTCTCCCTGTGTCAACCAATAGTGAGTTTGGTTCTTATCAAATAAATCTTTTTCAATTTCGTAAACAAACATTTCATTATTCTCCTATACTATATATTATATTTTTTATCGAGCAAAAAGTAAACCAAAATCTTAAATTATTTTTACTTCCTGTAATTCGAGGTCAACGTATGGGCACCCTGAGTATCTCGCCTTTCTTCCCGTAACTCGCCAATACATAGGACTATTATCAGGATATGAGATTAGCGGGCTCTTAGAGTCATACATTCTTACTATATCGCCAACCTTAAGGATTTCTCCATTATTCCAATTCTTTTTTATTGTCTGGTTAGCATCGTAATAGTTCGCACAGGAAACGGTCGAAGTCCCGTTTGATATGCCTTTCACATAATCATTCTTGATATTATTTTTTATCACATCAGATATTTTTGTGTCTGTCTGATGATATACGGTTCCTTCCTGAATAAGTTCATTCGAAGGAACTTTTGCAATTATAGATGATTTCGTTACAAGGTCTCCTGCTGATTGTTCATTAAAAACTATCGTTTTCTTTGTTCCGTTAAAAGTTATGTCAACTGAAATTGGAACATACTTCTCGCAAGTCCCTGAACTCGTTATAGACTGCCCATCTATAATGTAGTTGTATTTCTTGCTTTCATATCCTGCTAAAACAACCGTGTTGCAAGAATATACACCTCCTGATAAAGTTACATTAGTAGTTTTTAAGTTTGTTTCATCGGTCACTGATGATGTTGCATCTGGAAATGCAGGATAAGTTGTTGTTATTGTAGAATAAGTCGCTAAAGACTGACTTCCTATTGTAAAATCATCATTATAGGTATCTATAAATTGAGGTCCATCGTTTGTAATAACTACTTGAGTTGTCCCTGTGAACTTTCTATAATTAACAGAATATTTTATGTTTGGAGTTCCATCTGCTGCGAGTTTTGATAAAACTGATAATATCTTTATTAAGTTATTGTTGCTAAACCTATTAAAACTTATTGAAGAATCTAAGAATATTGCATTTGTTGTTGTCCATACATAAGTGGTTACAGTCCCAAGAGTTGCACTTTGGCTTGCAGTATCACTTCGTATATATGAGTTTGCATTTACCAATGTTTGATTCCACTCAGAAGGGATGTCATCAAATTCCATTTCTTCATTTTTTTCTGAAGAGTATGAACTAACCATTCTATCAATATCAACCTCTTCATTTACTTTCGTTTCGTTCATTTCGACTGTATTGTATTTATTTTTTAGAATTATACTTCTGTCAAATTGTTTGTATTGATAACCGGTTTTTACTTCAATAGCATTTTGTGCTTCTTGACTTGTAATTCTAGGTCTAGCAGAAGCAAACACAATATCTCCATTGTCATCTTCATATACACTCAACTGTGCTAATTGACAGAATTTATTTATTGTGTTAAACATTGTGTCTGGCTTTAAGTAAGGGTATGGAATCCATATATTTTCCAAATAACTCTTTACTGTTCCAACCCTATTGTCATCTCCATATATAATTTGCTTATTTAATGCTCTATAAAGAGATTTGCCATCAATTTCAAAGTCAGAACCATTAAAGATTATGCTTTGACCGTCTTCAGCATATCCAAAATTAAGCACCAAGTAAACCGTTGAAACAGTTGGTGTAAATGTGAGTGTCGCCTGATATTGGCTTGCACCATCATTCTCTAGTTGAACTGTAACAATAGATATTGTTGAACAGTTAGAGTTTGTTGGTATTGCACTTAAAACCTGTGCCCCTATCCCTGTGTAACCACTTAATGGATTATATTGGCTAGTAAAATATTTGAACTTTATTGTATGAGATTTGTTAGGTTCAACCTTAACAGGTGTTCCAATTATTTCCCACCCTGAAGATGTATCAACTGTAACCGTAGAGCCAATTTTTTGAATCGCATCTGCATTCTGATATGAAATCCAATTTTCTAGGTTTTCTTTAACATACCCCGCATTTACAAACACATCTTCTAATAATGTATAAGCATCTCTTAATTGCTCATCTAAAGGATATTGATAACCAGGATAATTTATGTCTTGCCACGTTGCAAGAGAATTGTTCATAGGAAGTGAAAGTTGTCGGTTGACTGAGTCATAATCACTGTCAACGGTCAAATGTTCTTGAACTTGGTTCCCATTGAAATAAACTTTTGCCTCTATATTCGAAACATCTAAAGTTTCATCGGCAATCATTGTTTCAATGTCACCATTAAAGTCGCTTATCTTTGCATTCCCACTATTATAAGTAACTCCATAGTTAATTACACTTGCATCTGGCGTAGATTGAGAAATAGACTCAATGGACCTCAACCCATTGAATCTATCAATCTCATAATCTGTGTTATCATTTTTCTTTAATGTAACTTTTATTTCTGCCATAGAGGTCTCCTTTATACTATTGCGGTTAAATAACCAGGAGTAGAAGGTGTATCAACTCTTGCATAAGTCTTATCCGTATAACTTGAATTATATGTTGTTCCATTACCCCCCACCAAATTATAACAAGACCTAAACATATCTGAACTGTTTGTAACATTACTCATATCCCAGATTAAAGGATTAACATATATAGTTTTTAATTTTGAACAAGTATTAAACATTCTATAAGTATTTGTTACATTTCTTGTGCTAAATTTTGAAAGTGTTAAAACTATATCTGCTGAAGATGCTTGTCCCATTCGTTCAAATGAGTATGACATATCCATAACTTTTGTCGTATCAAAATCAAGTCCCACAATATTAAATTCATTAGCCCAAGAACCACAATCAGAAAACATACTACCTATATCTTCTACATTTTCAGTATTCCAATTAGATATATTTATATAACAAGACCCTACAGGTTGGTTACCCGAATTGAAGAAACCTGCGGTTTGTGAGAATATTGAGTGCATATCAGTCACATTGGTTGTATCAAAACTTGATAAATCTAAATAGCAATAATCTGTAAGTGCGGAAAAACGATAAAACATATTTCTCATAGTTGTTACATTGCTTGTATTTAATAGATTTATATTTTCAATCGTTCTTGCTTTGTCAAAACTAGCAAACATTGCGTCTGAGTTAGGATTAGCATATATAGTCTTATATTGCTTTGTTAATATATAGATAGTCTTTCCATCTTTACTCCTATATAAATTTACTCCTTTTGAATTATTCTCTGTTATATCTACAGGTTCTAATCCGTTTATTACATTCTCACCATCTACAATAAATTCATCTAAATCATTACTATATTTGCCAAATACAAATTTTTCAATTACCATATCATAGTGTCCAATCCAATTATCGTGATTTGTCCTAGCTAACTTATTAAATGTATTTCCAGTGACTAATGTTTCGCTTGTAGAATCCCATTCAGAGTATAATGTTAAATCCCCAAAAACAGTTAATTCTTGACCCAATTTATATCTTAATCCAGTCCCATCTGGTTGCGTATTCCATCCAGTTAGTACATATCCTGATTTGGTAAATCCACTATCTGCAAGTCTTTTCTGACCAGCCCATTTCACACTTTGTTGTGCGATGGTTCCAGTTCCACCATTTGCATTGTATGTTATTGTGTGGGTAGCACTTATTATATCTTGTCTATCTCTATTTGTTGCAACGAGTTTAATTGACATATCAAGCACACCAAGATATTCAGTGCCGAACTTATAAAGTTTACCAATTTCGTTCCCAGTGAAAGCCATTTCCTGTGTAACTCTTGTTCCAGTTTCTCTGTTGAAGAAGTTCGCAGTGCAAACCTTTTGTTTTGCTATTTTACACAGGACCCTGTAGTCCTGCACATTCAAATATTTATAAGAGATTTCACACCTGGCAACTAAGCCATAATCTACATTATCTACATCTAATACTAAATCGATGTTCCTATTGAGTTCTCCACCAAAAACTGGTTCTTCCCAGCCAAGAGCACTTTCTCTACTCGCACCTCTGAACGGATAGTTGACATACCCAGCACCAGTCAAATAAATTGTACCGATGTCTGTTGCGTCTATCCCATTTGCATAATCGACTCTAGTTGCCATTTGTCCTCCTTAAATTAAGTTTAGTGTTGAGTTTCGCCTGTTCATTTCGTTGACGAACCCAGTGTTCCCAGCAATAGTTCTGCCGAGAGAATTGAGGTCAAGTTCCCCACCCCTGCCATTCTGTGCGGCGTCATAATCTGACAACGCCCTGTAGAATGAACTGTAGGAAATGCTTGCCCATTGGTCGAGGTTCATTACCGAACCACCACCTGTATTGCTACTTGCGACAAGTTCGGTTTTCCCGTTCTCGTTCGCAACGAAGTAATCACCTGTATTAAAGTTACCTCCAACAGCATATGTTTTTGCTTTTTGTGCACTTGATGCAGCAGAAGCAATTATTGCTCCAATTACACCTGTTATAGCAACGCCACCTGCAATCATACCTGCTAATGTTTTTGCCTTCATAAGAGCAATTACTCCTGCAATAGCAGAAATCACTCCAAGAACAACTGTTAATACATCTAAGAATTTTTGTAATCCTGAAGTTTCTTCATTCCAGTCAATGATACTCAAAACACCTTTTATAGTCATTACCAGTCCACCGACTATACCTGCAATTCCTGAAATTAGACCAAATATTCCTTTTCCTGTCCCAAGAAGTTCAGAAACTGATTTCAAAGAACTTATCAATTTGGCGAGTTTTATTCCTACTATCGTTGCAGCAATTACCATTACAGAATTTTCTATAACTTTAACTGTTTTAAGAATACTCTCGGCTTCAGATTTTTTCATTGTAACTTTTTCTTTAGTTACGCCTGTGTATCCTGTTGACTCTTTTCTTATGGACTGTGTTGTGAATGTATCAAAACTTAAAAGATTTCCTTTTTGTTTTTTGCTCTCTTCACCTGCTTTTTTAATCGCCTCTTGATATTCTTCTGTATCTGATGTGAGAATTTTTGTGTATTCGTCTTGCCCTTCCATTGCAGCTCTTGCTTCTGAAATTCTATTTACAATAGTTGCAAAACTATCAGCAAGTCTAGTAATCACAGGTTCTAAAGATTGTATTATTGGTGATAAAAGTTGAGCGAATGAATTTTTAAGTGTTGTTGCACTTTGTGAAAGCCTGTTAAGTGAATCATCAAGGTTCTGGTCAACAGACCTTATGTTTTCAATCCCTTCTTTAGCAGCCTGAACAATTTCTTTAATTGCAGTTCGTATTGCTCTGTAAAATGCAATTCTTCCAACTGATTTAAGCAAAGTCTTAAATGATAAAGCAAATTTGTTATTTGACTTTGCTGCATCCTTATTTTGTTTGTTACCTTTTTCTTGAATATCAAGCCACTGTGAGTAATTCGTCACAACGCCTTTAACTGCATCTTGTGCCTTTTCTGTATCTGCAGGATTCAAATCTGGAATCTCTGCATTTTTAAGCATTGCAGTTCTTGATTTTTCAGGAACTTCTATCTTTCTAAGAATATCCTTAGGTGTCTTTAATTTCGTGCCACCTGCAGATTTTGGTATATTCAATGAACTAAACATTTTTGTAATTTTGTTCATCTGTTTGCTGACATCAGTAAGAGACACCAGCGATTTTCTGAGTTGATTTATAGCTTTTGCAACAGCATTTATCTTTGCAGCAGCATCATTTTCTCTGACACTAATGTCAATACCTAACTTATCAATTTGGGTTTCTGTTCCGTTAGCCATAATAAACTCCTTTTCTAATTATGTTTACCGAGCGATTTGAAGTAAGCGTAGCATCTGAGCCTTTCGTTCTCAACCCACTGCTGATTTTGTTCGCTCGAAGAATTTTCAAATTTAGTGTGTGGGCACTCAGGGTAATCAGGCAACTTGTGTTTGCCATCGTAAAGTCCAGCAGGGAATACGCTCGTTGCGATTGCTGCCTTCATATAAATTCCCATCTCCCACATTTGTTGCGACCATCTCTTGAACTCGTTTTCTTTTCTGTTCTGAAAAGCCTTAAAATAAACGGTCAGTCGCTTTGGTGTTTTCTCCCAAAAAACACTCTCTGGCATACCAATTTCAAGACAAGGGAGCAGGAATTCGTTCTCAATGAACTCCTCCATACTCCCATAATCTCTAATTGTTTTGTTATCGCCAGTGGTTGTTAATTCTTGTGTTTTTTGGTCTTGGTAAAAAAATCTGTAATCGCCTTTCCAAGTGGGGCTAAATCGTTGATGTCGCCACCCTTGTCAAAGTGTTCGTCTAATTCTTTGTTAGCAGACTTTTCGTCAAGTCCACTGAAAAACTTAAATAATTGGAAGTAGAACTCAAATGTTTCTTCTTCTACTATCAAGAAATTAACACCAGATTTCTCCATTGCTCTTAAAGTTGAGAATTTAATCTCTGGTATTTCATACTCTTTTGAGTTGATTATAATTGATTTTTCCATAAATCTCTCCTTCTTCGCACTTCGGCGATATTATCTAAAATTTAACTTCTTATGAAGCATAAGTTGGGTCTGATGCCCAAACAGGTTCTCCAACAGGTGTGAAGTGCAAAACAACTTCCATTACACTGTTTACACTTGTTGCAGGGAGTCCAATGTTTGATGGAACTACAGAAATGTAGCAACTTTCATCAAGTCCAGGAATGTCAATGCAAAGATACATTGCTTTTCCCTCTGCTTTCGCAGTATCCCATTGTTTCATTACTCCTGTAGAAGCATCTTCCCAAAGGTCGTAAAGTGATTGTGTAAAGTTAGCAGTGAAAGCCAAATCTCCACCAATATCCTTAAGACCAGGAACTGATGTTGTATATTCTAAGTTATCAAATGATGTGGTATCAAGTGCTTCTGGTTGTGGGTTCATTTCAGGGATTTCCTTAACTTGTGGGATAAGTGCATATCCACTTGTAGGCATTGTTCCTGCCGTAGACTCAAAAGCATAAGATACTTTTACACCAATAGAAGTAATAGCAATAGCCATAATTTTCCTCCTTTATTTCTTGTGGTTATTCCCCAACCACATAAGGGTTTGCAACCCAAAATTCACAACGGATTGCTGTTGTGTAAACCTTGCTACCTTCCAAAAGTGGAAGTGCAGGCGACATTGACACGATTCTGCATCGCCCAATGTTTGTATTAACAACACTTTCTCTTAAGTGATTAAGCATTGCTTTTATCTTATCACCAAATATAATTGAAGCCTCTTGAGCCGAAACCATTGATTCTCCAATTTTCATTTGGGTTGTGTAACTTGTTATTTGTAGTGGGATTTGTGATACGTTTTCGCCTTCAAAAGAAGAATATCTTTCAACTTCTGCATTATTAAGAATTTGTAACTGAATCTGAGGGGTGTCGGTCGTTGAGATTTGGTTGTTTGTCTTATAAGCCTTAGTCACAGTGACCGTTTTCGCAATATCTGAATCGTTTGCGAACTCAGTCTCTAAATAAGCCTTAATGTAATCAAGAAAATCATTCATCGCTTCCTATCTCCTTTTAATTCATTTTTTACAATTTTGTTCACGGAATATCTAAGCGTGTATGCCGTGTTGAACATTTGAGCCATCGCTGGGAAACCAGTCCAATCTTTCAGGTCAGGGTTCTTATTCTTGTTCTGCTCTTTGTAGTAGTTGTATTCCCAACCTTCTGTTGTCTGCAAGTCTCCGTGACTTATAAATGTCAATGTCTCGCTTGGGAGTTTGCTTTCGTCAGGATATGTCCCTTTACCTTTAATACCAGTTCCGAACTCAATGTAATTAAGTCCTGGACCTTCGGCAATTATTTTAGCATTCCCATCTCCATTGTTTTCATAATAAATCGAAACATCAGTCACTCCAGTAAACGAGTATTCGTCTCTAGCAATTTTTGCACCTTCTTCTACAAGTGCTGTTGCCACTCTATTAGCAAGGTCTCCAGTCTGCATTTTACGCAAACTTTTCTCAAAATCACTTAATGATTTCATTCCTGTAACTTTGATACCCATAGACACCTACTCAATTATATTTCTAATAGTGAGTGCAATAACCTTGTTCTGAGGCTTAACTGCATAGATTTGAGCATCTGCATCGAACCCCCAACCATCAACTGGCTCTTCATTTTCATCAAACCCTTCAGGTTTCTTTGTGAGATACAACCTGTCTCCCTCGTGGAACACACCGAACCATTTATCGTATGGCGATGCAATCCCCTTGTGTGTTATATCTACAAACTCCCCAAAAGCCTGATTGTCCATAAATCCACCTGCTGGCTGAATAGTAAGATACATTGGCTTCAATACAAACTTAACTGGTTTTGCAAATGTTTCGATTTCGTCTGACGGAGAACTGGTCCTTGCACAAAAGTAAACTACACTTCCGTTCTTCATTCTTCACTCCTTATTGTGTGAGCCATTCTTGGAAGCCTATCAAGCAATGATTGGCTTATTCCTGCTTTGTCGAATGTCCAACTCATTCCGTTTTCCTTGTATGCTACGACACTTGAAATTCCATTCTTCTCAATTATCTCGTCAACGCAATCTAAAATCCACATTTCAAATCTAGGATTACTCCAGTCAAAGTTTCGATAGTTGATGGTCAAGTCTGCTGGATACAACTGCTCCACACAAATAGATTTTGCCTTGTTGACTAACCATTCAGCCTCCGTTGCACTTAAGTAATCATATTTTTTGCGAACCAAATATGCGAAATCAACACACTGACTCATCAACTATTTCCTCCTTGTTTTTAATTTTTATTAGCCCAATGAAACGATTCTTGCAATAGGAATCAATTTGTGTGGGTAAGATTCAGTATCTCCAGCGTTTCTAGCAACTTTCCAATTTGCTCCATCTTCAAGTTGTGCTTCACTTGGTGATACAATGCTTGTATTTGCGAAAGAAATTCCTTTAGGAGCGAACATCTTTCTTTGTCTTGAAACGATTTCGGTAATTCCTCCATCTGTTTTTGCATCTCTTGTAAGTTCATAAGGAACTTTTGCTCCTGCGTTGCAGTATTCAAAAGCACCTTCGCCAAGAACGTATGTTGTGTAAACTGGGTATTCTCCACTGTTGTCTACTGGCATTCCATCGTCTACAAGAACAAGTCTGCCGTTAAGTGTGTAAAGTCCCAAGTCTCTTTGAACGCCTTGTGCGTCTGTGTATTTTAAGTGGTTAACCAAGTTAAGGTTTTCAATGTTTGTAGAAACTGCACTGTGCATAATAACAACTGAGAAGCTCTTTTTTCTATCTCCACAAGCCTTTTGAATTGCAGAGTTAAGAGTTGCAACTCCGATTTTGTTATCACTATCTTCAGTAATATCAAATGTGTGGTTATCTACGAAATCCATATCTCCTGAATTAGACATTGAGAAGATACCTTTCAAGATTGCAAGAAGTGTATCTTGGTCAACATCATCCCAGTATTGAGCAATTTCAGCGATTGCTGCTTCGAATCCGTGTCCACCAGTAATATCTGTTGAGAAGTCTTTTTCTCCCCAAGCTGCTGCTCTACCAACAACTATTTTTCCTTGTGCGAATGTATCTCTGCTGTTTGATGTGATGTCTGTTTCACCATCATAGTTCAAAGCATTCCCACCGATTCTAGCCTTGATTGTTTCTACAACGTAGTTAGAACCTCCTTGTTCAGCGAATTTGTTTTTATATTCAGCTGTTCTATCAACGAAAACTTTTGCTTTAATGAGTTCATTAACTCTTGTGTTTTCTATTGTTTTTGCATAAGCATCAAATACTTCTGCGTTAAAAATTTTACTATCAAAAACTGACATTTTTAATTTCTCCTTTTATTCTGTTTTTTTTTATTTATTTTTTTTAAAATCTCTACATCATTTTAGTAAAGTGTAATTGTTGCATTTGCGAAGTTAAGGTCTGTTAAATCTACTTCAGGATTTGAACTATCAATCAAAAGTTCAAATCTTGCATATGTTCCTTCAAATGGGTCATATTTACAATTTACATTTTGAAGAACACCGTCTCCTGCTTTGAATACAACAGTACCTCGTATACTTTCAGCAAAGTAATCTCCCCAATGGTCTTTGTTGTTTTCTTCCAATTCAATTCTAATTGAAGTCGCCTTTACTTCCGACAAGATGTCATCATTTATATCAAAGTAAATTCTATGGTTTTCAGAGTCTGCTACACCTTGAACTATAATAGTTTTTGGTAATGCAGTAATCTCTGGAATATCACTCTTAAGAACAAATGGGAAGTTGTTTACCTTAAATACAACCAATCCATAAGATGGGTCATATTGATATTTCCAAACTTCTTCTGAACTCGAAAGATAAACAAACATATCATTTGGTTCTGCTGCATTGTAAACTGGAACGAAGTCTGTTCCGGTCATAAATCTCAAGTAAGCCTTAATTGTGCTCATATCATCAACTCTGTTGTCTGATGGTGAATAACAGAACTGTTTTACTGTGTAATCTCCACCAACGGGCGAATCAACTGTTACCCATTTGTATCCTGTAAATTGTTGTCCGTTTGTATTTACAACTAAATTGTATGCAAATGACAAATTTTTAACTGTTCTTGGATACAAGTCGACAGATGATTGATTTTTTGGATGCAACGTTGTCAATAAATCGTTTAATGATTGGTCTCTATCTGCCATTTTTTTAATCCTCCTCGAATACAACTATATTATCTGCGTTCTCGCCATAAGCCACTTCATTTGTTCCATCATAGGTTACGTGGTCGCTATCATCTCCGCCACTTGAACTAACCGTCAATGTTCCTTCATCTCCTTCGATAAAGTCCCAAGCCGCACGGTTATCTATTGGAGTACAAATTTTCCCGTCATCGTATGTCAATGAGGTGTTTACAGAGTTGCCCCTGTAAACCCCATTGAAATTATGAGTATTTGTGTCTCCACCTGATACATAGCGAATATAATATGAAACGCCTTCGCCTACTGGAGTGAGTGAAATGTTTTTGGTTGTTCCGCCTGCAATATAAGTATTTCCATAAGTTTCTTTATCTATTTCGTAGAAAACTTCGATTTCATCGCTCGAATTGTTTACTACTCTCAAGACACCTACACCCGAAGGTGCACTAGTGCCATATCCATCGGAATTATTCCAAATCTTTTTATCAAAAACTCGCATTTCATTCTCCTCCTAAGCCAATTTTATTTTACTTCAAATGTTATTGTTGCATTGTCTCCAGATGAGAATGTGTAGGTATCTCCATTTCTAGTTGGGTTATACATGTCAGGTGTGTTATATATTAAGGCATCCGTGTAAGATGTTCCCTGATATGTTCCATTGTATCTTGCTTCACTTATTGATGAAGAAATCCCTGTGGTATTAAATTTATAACTTGAGCCTGCTGCGAATGTAACTGTCGTAGAACTTGATACGTTTTGGTAAGAAATCCAATCGCCATGGTCAAAAACTTTAATATCTATTTGGTCATTTCCACCCATTCCTGTAAAGTCAAAATATACTTGTGGGTCATTTCCAGAAACAACTTCGAATACAGGATACAAGTCTATATCACTGAACATTTGAACGGATGTTGTATATCCTTGAGCATAATCAGCACTTACTGCGTCATCGCTTGTTGCCCATCCAATGAATCTGAATCCAGTTCTTGTTGGAGTTGGTGAGAACTCAATGTTTACCATTGTTCCATCATTCACTGTAACTGAACTTGGAACGCTTCCACCGTCAGCATATTGTCCCATATTGTAGGTCAATGTGCGTTGGGTTACTTGTTGAACAGTCAAGTAAGAAACTCCTGAACTGAATACCCAAGTATGTCCGTCAGGGGCAGATATAATTCCACTTCCACCGTCAACACAAGGTTCGTTTGAATAACTATAACCTTCTGTCGTTCCTGTGAATGAGCAAGGTTGGTATATCTCATTGACAAAACTTAATTTGTGTTCTTTTCCCTGTCTGTATTCAATGCTCTCAGAACTTCCTGCCTGAACTTCGGCTATTGATGGCCACGAGCCTTTGTCTTCATTGTAGTATCTTACTGCAATAGTAGAATCACCATAAGTGTTATCGATTGCCAGATAGTTGCTTGCAACATGAACTGCATAAGTTGGGTAAAGTGTTACATCATCATACAATGTAATTGATGTTGTGCCACTCTCTGAGAAATCAGGAACATTCTGACCGTCACTTGTTGCCCAACCTACAAAGTCATATCCTTCTGATGCAGGTGCTGGGTATGTTGAAAAATCAATGTTTACTGTAGAACCTTCACTTGCTGTTACATCTGAAGGAAGTTTATCTTCATCGTGTGAGTCTGCGTAAGAACCTAGTGCATAGTGCAATGTATATTGTGGTCCTGATTGAGCACTAATAATCAATGCTCCGTTGTCCCCTTCGTTAAAATGCCATCTATAGTCATAAGTTGTAGGGTCCCAAATGTAATTCGAACCATCTATATTACAATTTGCATTTCCTGAATAAAGATTGCCCTGATAAAGTCCATTATAACTTGCACTTGCATTTACAGAACTCTCAAACTGGAACTTATAATCCATTCCTTCTGCTGTTTCAAAGTCGCTTAATGTATAACTGCTTCCATTTGAAATAGATGTAATAAGCGTGTCATCTTTATCTCCGTTAAGATATACATTTAATGTTTCTCCACCATTGTTATTGATGATGATTCCATTTCCACCTTGTCCACTAGTAATTGTCAAAGTTCCACCGTCTCCTTCAAGGAAATCCCATTGAGTTATGCTGTATGAGCCTGGTGGGCAAATATTGCCGTCATAGAACCCTATTTCAACAGTTTCAGAATTTCCTCTATAAGTTCCGCTAAAGTGATGGGCATTGTTATTCCCTCCACTCAAGTAACGAATATAGTAACCACCCTCATCACCAAAATATACAAGGTTGACGTCTACAGTTGAGCCTGCAGCAACAGTTGTGTTGCCGTGTTCCGTTTTATCAATTTCGTAATAGATTTCAACATCGTTACTACTATTGTTTACTATTTTAAGCACGTTGCCTTGAGAAGATGAACCTGTTCCGTATCCTTCAGAGTTGTTCCATATTTTTTTGTCAAATACTTTCATCTCTTCTCCTTTTTAATTTTTATTTTATCCCCTTCAAAATTCGGTTATACTCAGCAGGGTTTGAAGTCTTTAATTCGTTTAACTCCATCATCCCTTTTTCGCTACCGAGATAATATTTCAACCCTTTTTGAGATGTTTTCTCTTGGGCTGCTGGGGGAACTGGGTTGTCCTTCAACAATTCCTCTTTAATTTGTTTTGTGAGGTTCTCATTGTTCGCCTTGATATACTTGTTAAGTGCATCAACGGCTCCTTTGTTATCTCCATCAAGCATTTTAGATGCAATCGTTGTGACAACATCCTTGTCGCTAATTGATTCGCTAAGTCCAAGTGAGAGTTCGTTGAGATTATATTTTCTCTCGATTTCTCTGTAATGGGCTTCTCTCTCCTCATTAGCAATTCTCTCTTTCTCAACATCGCTAAGTGTAGAATTGTACTTGGTTTTCCAATCAGCACTCTCTTTTGAGTATTGGTCTTTCAACCTTTTCATTTTCTCATACTCGGCTTTGTAGTCGATTGAGTCTGTTGATTTTTGAGTGTCAACTACACTGTTTGCAGATTGTTCTGCTGTTGTTTGTTCGATATTTTCCATATCTTTTGCCTCCTGCTCTTTAACGATTTTCTCTATCGAGTGGTTTACCACCATCATTTGCTCTTTAAGGTTTTTCTCTAACCGTTTATATCTTCACCATCGCTGGTGTTAATACCATTGTTTTGTTTAGCCTGTTGCTCGGCTTTTTTCTTCGCTTGCTCTTCTTCAAGTTTAGCCTTATATTCTTCAATCTGTTTTGCAGGTGTGATTGCGTCATTTGAAATTCGGCACCACTGAATTGCAAGAACAGGTGGAACACCGTGTTCTACAAAGTTCACATAAGATTGTGACTTCGTAAGCATATTGTCAGACATATTAGGGTTATACTTGATTTCGATTTCGCTTGCGAACAAGTCATTGACCTTGCTGTTTGCGAAACTCTTTGCTATGAACAACTTTCTCTTAAGCACTTCCCTGTCGGCTTGCTCAAATGAGTTGTAGTCGTCAAGTATTCTGTTATAAGCATTGTCATAACCATTTCCTTTCTCGACAGCCCCTGCTTTTGTTCCGTTTGAGGTGTCGCTACTTGGAATTGGAACCCCACAACTATCAAACAAGTCTCTCTTGAGTGTTTCTATAATCGAGATAATTCCGTTATAGTCAAGTTTCTGTGTAATTGTCTTAACATCTGCCTTGATGTCTGGGTTCTTGTCATAGAGAACAATAACACCATTCTTCTTTGCATTTTTTAGGTTGTCTGCCTCTTCTTGTGCATCTTTCCCAATAACTGTGTTCATAAACACCAAAAGTTCATTAACAAGGTCATCTACATTGTCTAATTGGTCTGAGTGGAGTTTGTCGATTGCGTCTTGCAACGATTCCCCTATCTCAACAATACCAATCCTTTCTTCATTTGCGAACTTCTCAACTAATGGAAGCATTTTATAGATTGGTCTTGCCTTTCTCTTTGCTTCATTCTCGATAAACCTGCTATCACCATAGTTGTTTTCATACTCATAGTAATAGTCAGGAAGGTAAATCGAAACGATTTGCTTTGTGATGGTTCTGCCATTCTCTTTGAAATCGTAAAGGTTCACCAAAATATCGAAAAGTTCTTCTTCGCCATTGTATGAGCTGTATATCTTTGCACATTTATCAGGCGTTTTGTCATAAATCACATAAGGCGACTCGCTCTCAGGGTCAAACTTTGCTTGTTTTGGCTCTATGAAGTAATATCCAGTCCCTGTTGTATATACGGAACTTGCGACATTCTTGTCTTTTGCCCTCTCCCCTGCGTCTTTCGCATATCTGTTTATATATTTCAACCCATTTGTCTGTGCCATCTCGCTCTGAGCATACTCTTTTGGGTTTCCAAACGCATAACCTGTCTTAAATCTTACCATTTCGTAGAGATATGGAGTTGAAACCTTGTTGTTTATCACACTATCATCATCATATCTTCTCGTTTTGCTCAAAATATCGTGTTGATTATTAAAAACATCAAAAAAATGCTCAATTTTTGCTTTGTTTGCATTAAAAATCTCTAAAATATAGGGCAAATAAGGCACAACTTTGTCAATGGTAAGTTCACTTGACTTAACTGGTATCTTAATTTTCTGAATCCCTGCCATTTTCCTCTCCTTTATTTACTTTTTTCACACTATATTTTATTTCTTTGCCACAATTTCTGCATTTTGCTGTTTCGGTAGCCTTGCTAAGTGAAAAATCTACCTTCATTTTGTTCGAATCACCTATTGTATATATTTTAACCATTGCTTGTTTGCAATATGGACATTCTAAAATCTGCATTTTCACACTCCATTAAAAAGACTAGCCCTCATTTCACCATTTATTATAATTTTCAAACCCAAATTAGTCAACTAAATTCACAAAAAATGTATAAAAATTTTGATTTTTGCATTTTTATAGATTCCGAATGTATGCTTATTCACTATTTTGCATATTTATTCATATTATCTCTTAAAAGTATGAAATGAAGCATATCCGATTGTGTCGACACCTATAAATTCGTCACAATAAACGGCACAACATTCAGGAGCGTCATCGGCGATGTTATCTTTATACTGCCAATAGATAATATCTGTCATTGCAGAGCCCACTTCAGAGTTCGGAGCGAACACTTTTCTCGAAGGAAACCAAATATACGACTGAATTGCCGTTTGGGCTGCGTTGATTTTGTCTTTTTTGACTTTATAAGAGTAATAACCCTTGACTTTGCACCTTTGATAGTTTCTTTTGGCTAGTTTCGACAATATTTGACTAACTATTGTGCTTTCTGTGTTCTCTTCGGCACGACCTTCAAAGCAATTATGCTTAATTATTTTATTGCATATTCTATCTAGTGTTGTTTCGCCATTAGAGTAAACATGGTCCAGTGGCTGTCTCTCGCAAAATGCGTCAACCAGATAGTGTCTATCGCCATCCTGACTGAAGAAAAGGCAACAAGTTTTGTCGTTTCCCTTTCTCGAAGGGTCCAAAATGAACCGACATTTGTGATTTCGAGTGCCTTTTTCGAGGTCTGTGGCAGGTAAAACATCGTAAGTGTGCACATTTCCGTAAGAAAATGGGTTTTCTTCGGCTGAAAGTGGCATTTGCTGTTCCATTGCGGCGAACATCCTGCCATTATCGAGTGCATTGTCTCTTTGCCTACGAGCATCTTCTGTTGGGTATTTCTCGGGGTAAGTGCTCTCGTCTGTGTCGTAATCGAGTTTCGGCACGCACACGAACACGGTTTTGCCCCCTGAAATGATATAATCGCTATTTGCGATTTTCGTGAATTTATTTATTGGCACCCCTTTGATACACGCTGGCACTGCATTCTCAATATTATTTTGGTGCAATAAGTAAGTTAATATATCGTCAACCGAGTATGTCGTGCCCCCAGCAATCACAAAAAAGTTCCTGAGGTCATAATTTCGCTTGAACCATTCGTTCGTGAGCCTGAAAATGTCCTTTTGGTGTGCTTTTGGGTTGTTTGCGTCTGCCAACTGAGCCACATCATCCAAAAACAGGTATTTCGCCCTGACACCGTTCGTGTTCTTGTCCTTCGAAACCACACGCAGGTTCATTGCCTTTTTCGACCCTGTGATTCTCAACTTGCTCCCAGTGTCCTTGCACTGCCTAATTATGAACATCCTATTCGCCGTCTGTTCGGAATCCTCGCCCTGAAACTGCCTATAGAACGGGAACACCTTCGCATATCGCTTCGAGCACATCAAATCAACGAGCCCTGAAGTGAACGAACCCACATTTTCGCTCGCCCCAAACACATAAAGTGCATCACTGTTCACATCATACCCATAAATAAACGATAATAGCATTGCGTTCGAGTATGTTTTTCCAAGCCCCGTAAAACATTGCTTCGTGATGACCTTGACATCACCATTCAAAATCATACTGTTCGCATAATACCAAAACCCACCGAACAAGTGCATTGTCGGCTCCCACAACTTCTCTTCCTTCTTCTTGTCAAACTCCATATACAGCACGAAGTGCTTAAGCGACCGAAACGCACAAAGAGCATAAAAATCGTCATAAAAGTCTAGATACTTGCTCAAAAGCACAATGTCCTTCCCTTTGTCCAGCATTTTTATCTGCTTCTCTATAAACTTGATGACCGTGTCGCACTGCCTTACCAACGCTCGCACCTGCAACTCACTCTCCCAGTCATTCTTTGGCACCAAATAATTGTGTATCTGGTTATAGTA
>AUXO010916375.1_pt1 | contig 17381 bp, 28 predicted proteins | sample 768731 | NCBI WGS metagenome assembly AUXO01 (sample SAMN02715735, study PRJNA202380) | gut metagenome | biome: sheep rumen | host: Ovis aries | place: New Zealand: Palmerston North
ATAGGTATAGGGTTAAGGTCTACAACATCACTTTCTGATGTTGTTTCTCTTAGTATTTCCATACACCCACAACCCACTGCCCTTTTATCATAACAGTACCTATATAGTGAGGTGTTTATTGGTGTGTATAACGAGTTGAGGAATTGTTCTATGAATTCTTTTTGTTCTTCATTTTCTTTAGAATCATCTTGAATTTGATTTTTAGGAATTATTTCATACCCATAACCACTAGCGTCCTCGGCAACTACTTCACAACATCTACGGTGATATGTGTTGTTGTCAAGTAATTCACATAATTTCTTTAGGTTGAATTGTGGTTTTTTAAATTCACTATAATCAAATTCATCGTGTACTGATTTGGATTGTACTTTGAAGTCATCTTCTTTTATAACATACCTGTCAAGTACGCTTTTTTCTATTACTTCCCACTCATTATTGTGTTGAGTTACTATAAATTGTTGTACGGTCATAATATATGTTGTTATTTATTATTTTTAATCGGATGTGTCTGTTACGGATTTATATCTTAATGCGTCGGCACCATGTACTTCTGGGTAATATCCACCATATTCGGTAGGTTCATCTAATCTACCTCCTCTCATATCAGTCATATGGAATCCTTTAGCATTTGTGACATAAGTTCCATCACCCACTGGAACAATCCACCCATCGCCAATCATTTCTTCAAATATTGTATCTATGTCTTCTTCTTGAGCAGGAGTGGTTTGCCTATTTCCCATGTTAAAATTTTCATGAATTTGTACACCGTGTTTGGCTATTGTATTTTTAATGTCATCTTCCGATAAAATTTGGTCATCAACATCATCTCCAAATTCTTCAACCAAACCCACCATAGAATTATATTGTTGTTGTCCTAATCCATAATAGAATCCTCTGTCATCACTATCAAAAACATCACCTATTTCATCTCTTTTTCTTCTAGCTTCCTCAACTTGTGTTGTAGATGTTTGTCCGGCTCCTTGGTTACTTCCACTATTTTTAGTTGTGTTATTTCCCATAATTTTTCTCCATAATTTAATTATTTGGTGTATTCATTTATAATATAATTTAAATATTCTGATTTGTTTCCAACATCAATATTTGTTGGAATAACATACCCGTCATTTGTTTGTATTAACAACCCTTCTTCCATCAAATAATTTAATCCTCTGTTGATATTTTCATCATTGGTTAATGTAAAATCCAATGTTTCTTTTTGACTGTCTGTTAAATTATCGTTTGTAGCTATTTCACCGGACATATCTGCCTTTAGTGAGTTTTTAACATCATCCAATGATGTTAATGTATTTGTACCCAACGCGTTCTGTAAATTTTTTAATGATGAAAGATAGGTATGTACAAGATTATCCATCAATGGTGTTTCACCGAATGTAAATTCTTTATCAGAAACAACACCATTTTGTAAATCCTGTTCAGCACTAAATATAGTACCATCAGTATCCTCTCCCATTGTAGGAAGAGGATTTGAAGTTTTATTCCCCATTTTCTTTTTCTACCATTTTATCAATAAGTTGTAATTGTTTGTCAATGAAGTTTTTATCCATTATAGCCTCGTTAAGTTCAGCATATTTTTTAGATAATTCTTCACCATAATCTGTTTTTACATCAGCTTTAAGTTCGACTTCTTGTGTGTCATTAACTTGTTCAGGTAATCCTAAGAACCTTAAGGCAAGTTTTGTGGTAACGGCATTAGCATTAGTTAAACTTTGTATACTGTTAGCAACTGTTGTACTGTTTACTCTGTCGTTGGGTTCGAACTCTTTTGTTTTAGGGTTAGGTATTAATCCTAAGTCCACCATTAATTGTCCTAATACAGCATCCGTTGCCTGATGGTACTGGTCTAACTGTTCAATTCTTTTTTCAAAATACCTGTCCTGTTCTTCCTTAAGTTTTTCTTTTTGTAACTTTATATCATCCAAGTCCTTCTGTTCTGCCCGTGATACCCAATGATATTTTTTACTGTAATTTTTAAGTTGAATTAAACTTATGTCATTGTTATGTTGTTCTCTGACTTTTGACATTGACCTGTTCGGTCCTAAGTTAAGATAAGTGTTAAAATAAGTAAATGCCTTAGTGGTTTCATTTTTTATTTTTTCATGATAATTTTTTTTATCATCTATATCTTCATTTTCCATAATCATTTCCCTAATTTATTGTTTTGTTACTCTTCATAAGAAACATCAATTAATACCACGTCCCGCTCCCCGAATGTATTCACAGGGTTAGTTTTTAAAAAATCGTTAATTCCTAATTCTTTAAATAACTCTTCATGAGTAGATTCTTTTTCTTCAGAGATTGGGTTTATTGTGGTTTTTGTTTTGAAATTAGTGATTTTATCTATTTTTAATTTTCCTTGTATGACTAAACTTTCTTTTTCATCGGCAAAAGAACTCACAAAATCAGTTACTTTAAAATGAGGAACATTACCCTTAGTTCTATAAACCACTAATGTATCATCATGCCAACCTTTACTTTTCGCATAATTAACTGTGGCTTCTGGGTTTCTACTGTATGACCTGTACATCGCATTAGATGGAAGTGTATCTCCAACCTTCAATGAACCGTCCATAATTAATGGTAAAATATGATGACTTTCTTCAACTCTAGTCAAACTGCCCGTCGGTACATCAGGGTTATCTTCACTATTTACCATGTTATTATTAATATATTCAAGTTCATCATCGTCCATATCAACACTTGGTGAACCTTCTCCTTCCCACACCCAATCCTTTATTTTGTTTTCTAAAATTTCCATGAATTCATGAGTATGTCCATCAGTATCAACCATTATTCCAGCTTTTGTTTTGAACTCGTTAGGTGTGGTACTATTATTCTTTGATGTACTATTGTTTCCCATAAAATTTATTCTTTTTATTTGAAGATTATGTTATCAATTACTTTCCCATTATTAATATTGGAAAAAAGGTTGAGTTGTTTTAGTAAGGAAGGTACCAGTCCCTCTCTTCAGACATTATCCAGTCACCGTTGGCTCGTAGGTCAAGCATTTTATAATATCTTTCAAGTATTTCATCACTATTCTTGGAAATCGTATCCAATATTGTTTTACCCTTTGTGTTGAAGGAAGCGTCCACCAGTAATTCATTTGCATCGTTCCATTTAATTCCTTGTCTTCGTCTACCAGCCCTAACCAATCGAATATTAATTGTTGTATCTCCAATCTGAATAGGTATGAACCCTACATTGATTAATCCCCTTTCAAAAATAGGAGTGTCATCAGTAAATGGTGTGTCCAATGAGGACGGGTCCATTTCTTCACCAGTATTTGGATCAATTATAATACCGTTTGTTGTCTGATTATTTGCTCCAGATGTTCCATTACCATTACTATTTGATGTACTATTGTGTCCCATAATCCCACCTCCATCATTACTTCAAAAAAAATGTTTTTCCAATTAAACTATTCTTAATCACTAACAAATACTATATCCTCACCCACATCAATAACAGGAAGAGAATTTGTGTTCTTATTACTAAAAGATACATCAACCAGCACTACTTCCTTTATGTTTTCAGGCAATGTTTTAACGCTGGTTCCAAGTTCGGAGAACAATTTTTCATAACGGTAATCATACACATCTTCATAATCAGGATTATTAAATTTTCCGTCAGGTTTGAATGAGGTAATTTTATCAATTTTCAAAGAATTTTGCTTTACAAAACTTTCTTTTTCATCTTTATAACTATCATCAAATGCCGTGGCGTTAAAATGACCTACATTCCCATTAGTTCTATAAATCACTATCTTTGAATCCCAATCAGTATCGTTTATATAATCAATAGTTGCATCAAAATCTCTACTATATGAACGAAGTACAGCTTTAGAAGGTAATGAATCACCCACTTTAAGTTTCCCAGACTCAATTAATGACAGTATATGGTAAGCATTTTCAACTCGCGTAAGATGTCCTGAAGGTACATCAGGATTATTAATAGAATCTTCCATATTATTTAAAATGTAATCAAGTTCTTCATCATCCATGAAATTATCTGGTGAGCTTGACATGCCCCGAATCCATTCACTTACCTTTTCATTTAATTGTGACATCCATTCGTAAGAATGTCCATCAGAATTCACTCTTTCACCAGTTGTGGTTGTATATTCTTCATTGGAATTTGTATTTTTCGAATTTGTTTTGTTTCCCATAGTTTTAATTGGTCTGTCCGTGAAATATCGGTTAAATTAGATTACTCGTTAAATAATGGTAAATGCCTGTTCTCCATTTCTTTTACAATTTGGTCGTAAAACTCACCTACAGCATTCCCATACGAATTAACCACATCCAGATAACTAACATCATCAGTAACTGGTTGATTCATATTAAAATCAGTTAATTCTCTTCTGAATTTTTCTATGTCTTCTTTTAAATCGACCAATCTTCTATTTGCCAAGTCTTTCACATACTCCTCTTTGTTTTCAGCATTTTGATAATTTTCAAATTCTGTACTTCCTTTATTGGAGAGTGATGGCGTATTTTCCGCCATTTTTGTATATTCATCGACATTTGAATTGAATATTGTTCCTGTTACATCTTCTCCCATTGTTGGGAGAGGATTTTTATTATTACTACTATTATGTCCCATAATTATTTAACCATTTTATATTACAATTTTCCATAACAATAAGCATATACATATTCCTTATGAATTTGTATATGTTTTATTTGAAGTTGTGTTTTTTTTTGAATTTGTTTTTATTTCACACAGTTTACCCAATTATTTTGCCTGTGAAACATCTATTAAAATTACTTCATTGTTACCGTATAAATTAACATCTTCAACACCTTCGTAATCTATAACACCTAACTCTTTATACAATGAATTGTGTGTGAAGTCTCCCGTATACTCTGATTGTTCAGGTTTGAATGTGGTGATTTTATCAATTTTTAGTGTTGTAGGGTCAATTAAACTTTCCCTTTCAACAGCAATACCTCTAACCATCTTATTAACATCAAATTGCTTGACATTTCCATTTGTCCTGAAAATAACTATTTGTCTACCACCCTCAACTTCATTATAACCTTTAAAAACACTGGCATTCAATGTTCCAATCTGTGTTTTACTATACGAACGGAAGTTGGTGTTTGATGGAAGTGTATCTCCAACTTTCAGTTCACCTGATTCTATTAATGGCATTATATGATATCCATCTTCAACACGAGTCAGATGACCTGAGGGTATGTCGGGGTTGTTTTCACTATCTTCCATGTTGTCTCGTATGTACTGTATTTCTTCTTCTGACATTTCCTTGTCAGGTGAACCTTCGCCCCAATCAGTCCATGTTTCCATTTTCGTAGTAAATGTTTCAAACCATTCATCAGAATGACCGTCCCGTTTAACTGAGTACCCTTCCTCTGTTATGTATTCATTATTTGATGGCGAATCTTTGCTTTTATTTCCCATTGTTTGTGTTAAAATATATTATGTACTTCTTCTAATGGTTTTTCTTTACTTAATGTTTTTCCTCTTCTCCAAACATCCATTTTAACCATATTGTTATCATCTAATACATATCTAATTATTGAATCTCTGTCCTCATTGTATAACAGTTTAACATTTGGATTATTGCTTGAATATAAATATACGAAACCGTCCTCATCTATGTTTTCCACAGAGTTAAATGTATAATTACCAATATCTAAATCCATATCATTTTTCGGAAAATCTGTTGGTATTTGGTTATTTAATTTATCAGAAATTTCTTTTAAAGTAGTCATATTAATCACCCCTTAATCACTTGGAGACACATCTATTATTATTATCCGTTTCTGGTCAAATGGAACATACTGTAAACCAAGGTCTTCAGCAACAGCCCTCCTAAACTCCCTGCTCGTATTTATGTTATCACTCCAGTCAGGATAATCTTTAGCATTATATGTTGTTATTTTATCAATTTTCATATTCTGTTGATTAACAAATGATTCTCTTTCCTTAAATTCATAAGAATCGTTGAATTTTGTAGCGACGAAGTGTGGTGTATTATTGTTTGTTCTGTAGATTATTGTATCATACTCCCAATGTCTACAATAATCAGCAGTAGCACCTTGAGTTCTACTATACGCTCTTAATCTTGATGGGTCTGGAAGTTTGTCACCAACACCTATTTCTCCTGATTCTATTAGTGGAAGTAAGTGGTGTGCATTTTCAGCTCTAGTTAAATGTCCTGAGGGTACTTCTTCATTTCCCTCACTATCTTCCATATTACTTAGAACATATTCTAGTTCGTCATCATCAAGTTTTTCACTTGGCGATTTTCCGAACCCATCAATCCATTCACTTATTTTATGTTCTATCTGTTCCATAAATTCCTGACTATGCCCATCTGTTGGAACATCATAACCAGCACCAGTGTGATATGTTTCCTCTTCCGATGTTGTGTTTTGATTTGTTGTACTATTATTCCCCATTTTTTTATTTGAATATACCCGAGTCTAAATCATCTAAATCAAATGTTCGATTATGTTTTTGACCTAATCTCCAACTAGTTGCTTTTACCTCATCACCATTTTTAATGTATAGTATTACAGCCATTCTATCCTCGTTGAACATTAATCTTACATTAGGGTCTTTCCCCGTGTATAAGTATAGGAATCCTTCATTGTCGAATTGTTTTACATTATCAAATTCATAGTTTCCTATATCTATACTCATCATGTCTCCTGAAAACTCTGATGGTATTTGGTTATTTAATTTGTCTGAAATTTGTTGTAATGTTGTCATTTGTATCAACTCCCCTTATTCTTATGTATATTTATATAATTACTAATATATATACTTTCTCGTTAGAATAAATTGTTATATACTGCCATATAAACAAATACAACAATTTATGATGATAAAATAAAAATACATCAACTATAATTATAAGTAAAATTAAAACAATAAATAATATTATATTAAATTAATCAAAAAAGATGTGATAATTATGAAAACAATAAGAGATTTATTGAAAGAAAACAACCTAGATTTAGAAGCACCAGATTACGTGTTAGACTATGAAATTGGGGAAGATGATGAATATTTTGGAGAATTATCCGAAGAAACCACAGAAGATGGTAAAACAATTTATGTATTCCACTTAGAAGGAGAAGTAGAAGGAGAACCATTTAAACATATACAAGAATGTATACTTGATTTAAATGAACCTATTAACTGGGGTCGGTTTAGTAGATTTGATATTGAAGAAGAATCCGCATATACAGGAGTACAATTCAATAAAGATGGAAGCATAACCGAATTTAGAAATTAATTTATTTCCTTTTTTTATGTGATATATTATACCTTTCCTTCAAATTTTTAACATACTCTAATTTTGCTTTTCTGTACCAATCGTTCGTTTCATCCCTTATTTCTTGATTAGCATAATTTTCCTGTTTTTTGAAATCAGATGGTGAATCAATTGTATTGTTTTTTATAACTTCATATGTTTTTTTATGATTTTCACACCACTTATCCACCGTTACTAATTTTCCATTAGCATCCACAACCTTTTCAGAACCTCTACCCATCATCTGTAATTTAACTATACTTGCACTTTCAGCATAACTTTCAAGGAGATAATTATGATTTTTACGGAGCACCGTACTTTGAGCCAGTTTTTTCAATTTACCATTTGCCAATGTTTTAAAATGATACCTGTAAGAATAAGCAGTAGCAGGACCATCTGTTTTCAAAGCATCCTTAAATGCCTTGGAATTACTTATCCCACCACGACTTTTACTATCACCCATCATATAATCATGAGCGTGTTCCGTTTCATGTAGTAATGTTCTCATAAAAGAATGTCCCCTCGATGGTTTAAGTGCTGAGGTAGCTATAGTTACATAATGATTTCCTGTTTTCACACCACCCTCATTATAAGTAGAATGAAGTCCTGTGACTGGGTGTGTATCATCTTGATATATAACTATCGCCGGAGTGGATTGCTTATTTATTGTAGGAAGAACACTTACAGAACGAACAATTTCATTCAATGAACCATCATTTGAATGATTTTTAATAACATCTTCATTAACTCTTAATTCCAAGTCATTTTCAGAGTCATAAAAAACATAATCACCAGTTTTAGAGTCAATGTTAAAATCCATACCAGCCATATCAGCAAGTTTTTGTGGGTCGTCCTTAGCAGATTCCCATGTTACAACTTCTTGTGGTCCTATCGGTTGGCTGTATCCACCAAAATTACTTGTTGTACTATTGTTTCCCATGACATTTACCAATATTAATTATACTTTGATATTGATTTGTTTAACTTATGAATTCTATTCATAAACTTTTTTTTTAATTCTTTTTCAGTATCCAACCTATCTTTACAACTATCACATACACCACAAGGTTTTTCACCATCACCATTGTTGTCACATGACCAGCATTCAGCAATATCTACACCAAGTTCCATGGCTTTTTCTGTGACAGATTGTTTATTTTTAAAAATAAACGGGGCAACTAACTTGACTTGTGATAAATCAGAAACCATTAACAACTCGTTGAATTTTCTAAGAAATTCTGGTTGGCAGTCACAAAATGATTGGTTTGTATTACCTATGGCACCATAGTATATGTTTTCAATATTATGTTGTATAGCATAAGTAACAGCAATACTTATTAACACACCATTTCTATTAGGCATTACTCCAAGAGTTTTATCTGATTTTTTCCTATTTCTGAAAAACAGTTTTCTGTCAATATAAAAACTTTCGTAATGAATTTTATGTTCCTTACATAGTTTTTTAGCATATTTTATTTCATTCCTGCCCGGCTGTCCATAATCAATTATTAAACATTCAAATGGTATGTCTGTATTATTCAACATATAAAACAATGTTACAGAATCCAAACCACCACTTAATAATAGTAATGATTTTTTTAGTTCAAGTTGGTTTTCCCTGTTTATCATAATGTCTTCTTGCCTGTTTATTTCATTTTTGTATTTTGTCTAACTCATTGTATTAAATGTATTATATTACCATTCGTACCCACATTTTGGACATCTATACTTTGTTATTTTTTGTATTTCATCAGAAGAAACTAGTGTTTCATCACCACCCCCATCAATTGTGCCTTCTCCACTGTGTTCAGGGGATAATGTTTCTTCTTGTTTATCATCATATTCCTCATGTTCGTTAAAACTTTCATGGTCTTCAGGTTCAATAATGTCTGTAGTTCCTCGTGTTTCTTCAACAGTATCACTTTGTTCTGAACGAAGTTTAATATCGTCCATATTAGGAACCAAATCTTTTGGAATTATAAACGATTTAACTTCAAATTCATTGAACCCAGTTAAATCCATGTCAAAATGAACCTTGTTTAAATCATCTAAAACAAATGATAACTTACCATAATCCCATTCACCAGAGATTTTATTCAAAGCAAGATTCAATGCCTTTTCATGGTTTTCATCTTTTATCTTAAGATTAGTATCCTCAAAGACCCAACCAATATCCCCGAGTTTGATAATGTTTAATTCAGGGTCTTTGAAATCAACATCATCCCCATATTTCTCTCTGAGAACATTATGTCTTTGGTGTCCACCAATAATGTGCATATTCTTAAGATTAATAATTATTGGATCAACAAGACCAAATTTTTCAAGATTGTTTTTCAGTTGGTTGTGTTCCTCTTTTGTCATTATACGGGGATTATAATCACTTGGAACAATTTCACTAAATTTTATTTTATCAATTTTCATAATTTATTCATTTGATTCTGTATATACAATTGTAACACTATTGATGTATTTGTTTGGAACCCCATACTCTTGTGACAATTTGAAAAAATCATCAGACATCCTTTTTAAACCAGTGAATTCTTCGACTTTAGTTACTTTCTGATTTTTCTGATTTATTAACGATTCATTTTCCGTTGAATATTTCTTCAATGTGTCTTCATACCCTCCATGTTGCTCCAATATCTTATATGGAACATAATGTTTTACATTACCTTGTGGAACTATTAAAACTAAATCGCCGTTCCCATATTTTATAAAAGTACTTATGTCCTCGTCCCTTGTGTACGACTGTATTTCTTTTGTTGTTGGAACTGGTTTGCCCACCTCATACTTGTTTGAATTATCTTTCTGTTCGAAACGGATGAATGGTGTGTTGTTTGATCTGTTAATGTCAGGGTCGGTATCACTATCAATCATCTGATTTTTTAACCAGTTCATCTCATCATCAGTCAATGTTTCTTCAAGTAACACTCCTCGATTGTTAATATAATAATCAATTTTTCTAGCAATTGTGTCGAACTGTTGCCGTGTCAAACCAGTTGATGAATAAGAAGGATTTGTATCCGAATTATTTCCCATTCCTAATTTCCCCTCCCTTTACTATTTCATAGATTTACTTCTAAAGGAATGTTTGCACTTCGGACATTCAATTAAGGATTGAATTACAGGTTGTTCATCAAACATGAAAATTTCTGGATTAAATTCAATTTCTGAATCATCATCAAAAACACTTAGTTCTGTTGGAGTAAATCCTGTTAAATCCATGTCAAATTCATCCTCTTCCAAATCATTGATAAGGTCACCTAATTTATTTCTATCCCATTCACCACTAATCTTATTTAATGACAAATTAAGTGCTTTCTCGTATTCCTCGTTTTTTATTTGTAAGTCTTTGTCGAAAAATACCCAACCAATAGTTCCTAATCTTATTAAGTCCAATTCAACATTACCATATAATTCCTCTATTGCACGGTATCTTTGATGTCCACCAATGATTTTATTATTTTTAAGATTAATTATAATAGGGTCTACAAGACCAAACTTTTCAAGATTAGAAGTTAGTCTTTGAAGTTCCTTATTAGATATCTCTCTTGGATTATAATTAGCTGGCGTTATTTGATTTAAAAATATTTTTTCAAGTTTCATAAAATACTAAAAAAATGTTTAATTTCATAAAAAAAATTAGAATTATCCCCATCGTACTTATCTTTTTTACAGAAAATTCAATTTTGTGTATTCTTCCCAGTAGTTCTTAAAATATTCTTGTCGCTGATACTGTTTCAACAATGCCTTTCTTTCATATAATGGTCTGTATTTTTTATTGTTTTCCTTATTTTTTTCAATATTATGGTTTAAATAGTATCCTTTAAACCCATCATGTAACCATAGAATACTATCACATGAATCAAAGGGTACTTCTTTCATAATTTTATTATTATTCATACCCAAACCATGCACACGGCAACCATACCTGTGAGCATATTTGACAAATGAACCATAATCTTTGACAGGAATTTCTATGTTGTTAGAACAACCTAAAGCTATGTAGTCATATTTCTTACACATTCTCTTGAATTCCTGAAGCCCCCAAACAGTATGATACACAGGTATTATTTTTTCAGACAATGAAAACAATTTATGCCTTATCCTTTTAATGTTTGGAAGACCCATATAAACCAAATCCATGTCAAAATAACCTTGTATCCTAGAGTCTTCACAAGTGTTCTCTATAAATTCATAATAACTTTCTAAAAACTTTTCCGTTTCCTCCTTATCATTAGAACGACCCATAAAGTTAAAATAATAAGCACCAGAATCAACAAGTATCCTTGATTTTTTGAAATCTTTCAAAAAAGGATATGTGTTCTTACGAAACTGAATAAGATAATTTATGGGCAAATTAACAAAGTCCTTTAAATTAATTCTGTTAATTACTCCTTCATCAATCACACTGTAAAGGTCCATGATTTAATACACTCACACAAACTGCCACCATCTAATTGGGGTGTTCTTATCTTTCATTAATTATGTCTTCTAATTGAGATTGTAAATAACTTTCATCAGATATGGAATCAAACAATTCATCATCACCCATATTATATAAATTATCCATAAACTCTTCTATAGCTTCATCCCATGCTTCTCGGGTATACCTCATACTATTTCGAGCTATATCATAAGCACTGTTTTCAACGTCCTCTTCCATTGTACTTCTGTCATAAGGTTCAGTATATTCCGCTTGGAATGTTGTTCCGGTCACATCTTCTCCCATTGTTGGAAGGCTATTTTCATTACTTGTTTTGTTTCCCATAATTTTCTCCTAATCCTCATATTATATTATAATTGTTCCAACTCAACCACTATTATGCTTCTAGGCAAATCTTGTTCAAGATTACTTACATTAAAATCCAATCCTAACTCAGTTGGGAGATTTTTAAGTGTTCCGCCCTCTAATCTGTTGATGTTTGTTATTTTCATTTTTCCTTGTTCTACAAAACTTTCAGCTTCCCATTCATAAGTCTGGTCAAACCTACTTGCATTGAAATGTTTTACATTACCTTTCGTTCTATAAAGTACAATATCCCTGTCTGGGTCATGATGATATTCTTGAATGTATTTCAATGTTCCTTCTTGGTTCCTACTGTAACTTCTAAGGGTAGCTGGGTCATCAATCACATCACCTACTTTATAATCATGTTTTGTGAAATGTCTTGCCTTTTCAACCCTTGTAAGAATACCGCTTGGAACATCGGGATCACCCTCAGAATCAACCATGTGTGTTTGGATATATTCTTTTTCCTCGGGAGTTAAAAAAAAGTCAGGTGATGCCCCAGCATATTTTATCCAAGCATCAATATTAAGTTCAAGATGTTCAAAAAATTCCTGTGAATGATTTTCCATATCTATTTCAACACCTTCACTTGTAATGTAGGTTAGATTTGGTATAGTACTCTCGGAATTAAATGTTGTTTCGGTTTTTTGTGATGAATTTCCCATTTTCCCCTGTTTGATTTAAACATCCATTTCTTGTCTGGTGAATTTTTTACTGAATTTCTTTCCCATCCTCCAACTCGTTGCCTTAACCATATCATCACCCTGTATCTCCAATAGTAGTACATTCATTCTGTCATCGTTAAGTCTTAGAACTGTGTTTGGGTCATCCTTGTTTGTGAATTCCAGTATGTATCCATCAGCTTTTTCCTCTATGTCTGTGAAGTTATGGTTTCCAATATCCACATTTTCCATTTCCTCACTGTAACGATAGTCGGGGGGTACTTTGAATGAATCAAGTATTTCCTTTATTTTAACCATTTAATTCATACCCTCCCTATTAGAAGTAGACCCACTGTATCATGTAATATACGGGTCCGGCACTAAGAGCTTCCTCTGTGAACACCTTATCCTTTGGAATGTTTGATGATGGGTTATCATACATTTCACATCTTTCTTCGTATGTGTCCCTCACATCACCATTTTCCTCTAGATATTGTTTCCACCCGTCTTCAGCGTCTCTTGTTGTTACATCTGTGAACTGTTTTGGAGCATCTCTTATGAAGAGTTTTCTGATTATTTCTTCGAATTCATTATATGTGACGGGATACCTACCTTCATCAACTTCCTTCACCGGTTCCTCTCTTTGTTTGGAGTTATAGTATTGGTCGCAGTCAAAGAGTAATCCCAGTATGTATTTATGTGTATCTTCTGGTTTGTCGAAAACATTTTCAAACCCGTTATCATAATTCTGACATTCTTCTTCGTATGATTCTCTGAAGTCAAAGTTGTGCTTGTTTATGAATTCTTCTTTCTGTTTTTTAGTGAATTTGGTCGTGTATTTCCAGTCATGTTTTAAAAAGGATTGTAATATTCTGTTTTTGAATGTATCATAATCCACGGGGTACTTGTTCATTCTAATCCCTCCATTCTCCATATGTCTTCTAGAACTTTGTTGTCTTTAACAAATTCTGTTCTTTGATGTTCAGCTTTATCATAACCCCATTCTTCTTTCCCTGTTTTATCATTAACTGAGTCATACTGGGCAGGGTGGGATTGTTTCCACATTTTTAAATCGTCCTTCATCTGTTTTGGTGTCATGTTGGATTTGGCTTGTTTTCCACCATACACCATGAACACCACGTCCTCTGCTCCGTATTCAGGTTTCCAACCTTTAACATATTCAGGGTTGAATGGAGTGTAACTTACAGGTACGAAGCCAAGGTGTCTGTACATTCCATAGTTTCCATCGTAACTATCTAGGAATCTTCCACCATTATTAATCTGCCATTCGAACATAGCACTTCCTTCACCACCCTTTGATGATGATAAGGCTATCATGTCTCCGTTTGGCATTACAGCTCCGGTAGTACCGTTTTCTGTTACATACATTTTTACACCAGGGTGGTCTTTTATCCATTCTTCCATATCTTCTGGTGTGTCCATTACATCAACTCTCCATCTTTTTTCTTCGGATATGTTTTTGTTGTTTTCCTTCAGTATGTTCAAGAATTCATATGGGTCTGATATTTGCCTTACATTTATTGTATGTTTTCCATTTTCTGTGGTGAATTCCTCATATTCATATTCATCGAGTGAATTTGAAACGGTTCCACCACCATTACTTCCTCTACTACTGTTTCCCATATTTTATAAGTATGTTTTTGTATTTGGATAGTGTGTTTTACATTCTATAGTTACTTCTGAGAAGTTCTTCTATGTAATCTTCCAATTCATCATATGTTTTGTTTTTGAATGTATCTTGTATCATTTTTTCATTAAATTGATTTTGAGAGAATATTGGATTTTTTAAGATATTTGACATCGTTTCCAAACCATCTACCCCAAAATAACCAGTAGGGTCTTCTTCCATGAATACATTCCAATCTACACCTTCTATGTTCGATAAATTTTGAGGAACACCATCAATAATTGGTTCGTTCATAGCAGTTAATTCAGAAGAAAACTCAACTTGTGAAGATTTGTTTCCCATAAGAACCACCCCATTTTATACTTTACTATATAATAATATGTCATATTTAATATATATATTTTTCTATTTCTTTTCACACTTCCTTACTCCAATTTGTCTATAGTCCACAGGAATAACACATGGTCTTTTTCACATAAGCTCTGAGCTTGTCTTAAATGTTCTCGTATTTCTTCCATAGAAAGCATATCGTTAATTATAATCATGATAATCTTGTTCTTTTTTTTTATTAATTTATCAGTTTTTTCACTCAACCTTCATTTAATAAATCAATCAATAATTCCAGTTAATTGCTTCACTTCATTTACTTGAGGTAACCATTCCTTTTCCCACATATCATAAAGTTCAGAAGGAGACCCCCGTTTTTTATGTTTTGAATAATACTCTTTTTTTACTGTATTTCCATTCTTCATAAGAGCATCATCTCTAAGTGTATGAGTAGATACTTGTTCAACGGTCGTTGAAAAACTTTCTGGCCTTGCACCATCATACTTGCCAGTATACTCCGTAGCACCATACTTCGTCGGATAAGATTTCAAATCAGAAAAATGTTTTAAAGCACCCACATCTCCGTAAGTATTATACTCATAGTTATGACTTGTTTCATGATACAACAATCCTTTCAAACCAGTTTTTTCAGCATATCTTCCAAAAACAGAGGGAGTTATAGTAATAGCATTAGGATCGTCCTTATTGAAATTACCAAGCTCATTGCCATGGTAATGGTGGTCATCACTGAAATTGATTTTCTTCAAAGTTTTTGTGAATTGAGGATTTGTATCATTGATTAAATTTCTTGTTTCCAAGATAGTTTTCTGGAAATTATCTTTTATCGAATCATTAACGAATACTTTTTCATCCAATTTATCAGTACCAGTACCAAATTTTAATGAAAACTCATCAAAAGAATAAATTATTCCAGTATTAGGGTCTCTGATATTTATCACACCTTTTCGCCCCGTATTTAATGGTTCTTTTTTATTAGAAGGACTAATTATTTCTAATCCATTTTCATTACAAAATTCACCCAAACTTTTAATCAAATCAGTATTAATCTGATATTCAGGAAATACCGGTTTTTGTTTTTCAACTTTTTTTAGAATCATCTCAATTCGTTTATTGTTTGTTTTAGAATAATCATATCCCTCATTTAATGATGTTGTTTGTGGTTTACTTTTACTTGAGTTTCCCATATTACTTTTTGTCCCCTAGTTTAATGTTCCACATTATTATCTATTAAAAAAACATACTTGCATCCATATTAGCTGGTGGATCAATATTCTGTTCGGGATAGGAATTAACATAACTCTCAGCCCATTGAACCAGTTCCTTATGATTTTCCACCCATTTTTTAGCGGATATGTTCACACCACCATCTCTTACTTTAAAATTCGGATTAACCTTATATGCTGTTGTAATTCCAATTATTTCCGCAAAATCTTCTTGATATTTCTCAAATTCACTCCTAAATCCTCGTCCATAATTGTCCTTACTATAATCTGTGGCAGAACCATATTTATCTATTGTATCCATAAGGGTTTGTGTAGCACCATTTCTTCTTCCGAAATCATCTCTTATACTGAAATCATGACCATGAGCCATTTCATGATACAGTGTATGTTCAAATGGATTAACACCGTTTGGATGATTCAATGCCCTATCTGAAATCAGGATTCCATGACCATAATTATCAATTGACTGATGTAAAGCATCCCACTTATTATCTTGTAGAACTTGATGATTTGAATAATCATCAAACATTATGAAACCATTAGATAATTTAAGAAATTCCGGAGCTTCATAATACGCTTTTATTATTGTTTTAAGGAAATTAGCCGGTGACTCCATGATATCTAAATATATTTCTTCATTATATTCCATCATGTCCATGAATATATCAGTGAATACGAGTTCAGTATCATATTCCCTGTCATAAATACTTATGTTTCCATAATCATCTTCACCTAATTCGTAACCGGTTTCCTCACATAATGCTTCAAGAGTATTTGAAACCTTATCCCAGTTTATATTTTTTTTAGAGGAAGGATTAGAGTAACTACTATTTCCCATAATTAATTAAATATTGTTTCATTTCCATCGTCAGAGAGGGAAAATAAAATTTCCCTTGTATTGTCTTTCAGTATTTCGAATTCATATACTGTACCTTCATCTTCATCAACAAGTAGTTCTATATTATGGTTACCTATTTTTTCAGAAAACACCATTATCTCTTTACCATTTATATTTTCAGTATGATAATCGGGGTAGTATTCTAAAATTTCCTCTTTGGATTTATCAGGGAAATGTTTTATTGGCTTATTTAATAAGTCCTGTGTTAATTTTAATTGAATGTGAAATTTGTTCTGTAAATCATCAAGTGTTATTTCAGTCATTAATTACATTCCTTAATAGTAACTGTTTTTTTTAATCATCGAATTTCATGTTCCATGTATTTATAATATCTCGCACAACATTAGTTGTCACCGCATTTCCACAGCATTTGTACCTTTGTGTGTCACTGATTTGTGAACCGTCAGCACCTTCTTTTGTCCAGTTTTTCGGAAATCCCTGTAATTTTTCAGTTTCTACTGGAGTTAATTTCCTTATGGAATACCCATCATATGTTGCTGAGCC
>AUXO015668385.1_pt1 | contig 17376 bp, 17 predicted proteins | sample 768731 | NCBI WGS metagenome assembly AUXO01 (sample SAMN02715735, study PRJNA202380) | gut metagenome | biome: sheep rumen | host: Ovis aries | place: New Zealand: Palmerston North
TCAATGCAAGCCTTTTGACAAGGAGAGAGCGGGCCTCAACCTAGGTGAGGGAGCCGCTTATCTTGTGATGGAAACAGCAGCATCGGCAAGCCAGCGTGGCGCAAAACCTTTGTGCCGTCTCAGTGGTTATGGCAACGCATGCGACGCCTATCATCAAACCGCTTCATCGCCTGAAGGCGAAGGGGCTGTCTTGGCCATGAGCCAAGCCTTGAAGATGGCTCACCTCAAGCCTGGTGACATCCAGTATGTCAACGCCCATGGTACAGGGACGCCCAACAATGATGAGAGTGAAAGCCATGCCATCATGCGTGTCTTTGGCAAAAACATGCCACCTGTTTCGTCAACCAAGTCTTTCACCGGACATACGACAAGCGCATCGGGAAGCATAGAAGCGGTATTCTGCATACTGGCCCTGCAACAGCAGTTCTTGCCCGTCAATCTCAATTGGCAGCTGCCCATGGACAATGGCTTCATCCCTGTGACCCATCCCCATCCAGATACAGAAATCAGGCATGTCATGAGCAATGCCTTCGGATTCGGTGGCAACGACTCCTCCTTAATCTTTTCCAAAGTTGATATGTGATGACAAGGAATAAGGTTTTCATACAGGCTGCAGAACAAATATCCATCCAGCAACCTCTTTCCAAGCAATGGATGGAGTCGCCTGTCTTCCATGGGAACGGGTTTGTGAAGGCTGTCAACCCTCCTTATGGTGAATATCTTGCCGCCAATGTGACGAGAAGGATGGGAAACCTGATGAAACGGGCTCTCGTCACGACACTCAAGGTCCTGCGTGAGACGAAGACGGAGCATCCAGATGCTGTCATCACTGGTACAAGCATCGGCAGTCTGGACTATACAGAACGTTTCCTTGATGCCATGACGGAGAATGGTGAAGAGGCTTTGAGCCCCACCTATTTCATGCAGTCAACCCACAACACGGTCAGTTCCACGTTGGGGATTTATACGAAGAGCCACGGCTACAACACGACTTATTCACATGGGGCCATGAGTTTCGACCTTGCCGTCCATGATGCGTGGATGCAGATGAAACTGGGAGATATCACGACTGCCTTGGTGGGTGGATATGACGAAATGGTGGAATCCTATTTCGAATTACTGAAGAAGACCGGCTACGTGGGTGTAGAAAACATGGCTCCTTGTGGAGAGGTTTCCATGTCGATGCTGATGACCCTTGACAGCAGTGTGAACCATCTGTGCGAACTGGCAGGCATCCGCATCTGTCACCTTTTTTCATTCGAACAATTGCACACACTTGTTGGACAAATGCTCGAAAAGGCAGGTATTGGAATAAAAGAAGTGGATGCTGTCTTGACAGGAGTGAATGGCAACCCCAGCCATGACATCGACTATTATCAAATGATGGATGCTGTCTTCCCCAACCTTCCCTTGTTACACTACAAGCATCTCTTTGGGGAGAACTACACCTCATCGGCTTTGGGGGTCTATGCCATGGCCCATTGCATAGGGAAAGGAAGCATGCCTTCGCATCTTGTGGACAACACCAGGACAAACAGGTGCCATACCTTGCGTAATGTAATTATTGTCAATCTGATGAAAGGAGAGGAATGTTCTTTCATCCTACTGAAGAAATCTTGATACTAAAACTATTACCCCTTTCGCTCGTCCAGTGTATGCTCCTTTCCGGCGGGCAGGTGCTGATGAAGTTTGGACTGACTAAAGCAGGAGACTTCTCTTGGACTACAGGATATTTTCTTAGGCTTCTTCTCAATTGGCAATTCATCGGTTGCGGAATATGTTATGGAGCAGGTTCCATCCTTTGGATGTACATCATCAAGAATTTCCCCTTCAGTATGGCCTATCCCATGGTGAGCCTTAGTTATGTCTTTGGGATGTTCGCAGCCATCTTGTTCTTCCACGAACAAGTGCCATGGGAACGTTGGGTCGGGGTGTTCTTGATTCTTACAGGATGTGTCTTCATAGCAAAGTGAAGAGGAGCCTATGATTTAGAATTAACACATGAACACATAATACATCAACGACACTTTTTATTATGAAACAACTGACATTTTTATTATTAGCTATATTCTTTTCCGTTCACGTCGGTGGACAAACAAAGCTCACTACAGAGCAGCAAAACCAAGTGATTGCTAAACTTGACAATGCGGCTTCGGCTGTGAAAAGCATGCAGTGTGAATTCATACAGACAAAGATAATGAGAATGTTGAATAAGGAAATGCAGTCCAGTGGGATGATGTATTATAAAAGTCCCAATAAACTACGATGGCAATATACCTCTCCATACGATTATATTTTCATCCTCAATGGAGACAAGGTGAGGATCAAATCCGCAAGGAGCAACCAGAACATCAATGTGCAAGACAACAAAATGTTCAGGCAAATCACCAACATCATATTGAACAGCATAACAGGGAAAGGACTGAAGAATTCATCAGACTTCACCGTGTCGATGTACAAGAACAACAATACTTATTTTGCAAAACTCTACCCCAAGAAGAAGGAACTGAAACAGATCTATCAAGTGATTGAAATCTATTTCAATGCGAATCTCACCATGGTTAGCAGTGTGAAACTGGAGGAAAAAACAGGAGACGTCACATGGGTAAGACTCTATAATCCAAAAACATCAGTAATGCTCAATGAGAGCCTTTTTAATACTGACTAATTATATCCTGCTCATAGCTTTTTGTCCTTGTTGTGCAATAAGCGCCCAAGAGGCCGGAAAAAAGCAGACAGAAGAAGGTAACACGGTCACCAAGGAATATCAGCTGCTGATGCAAATCAGAGGGCATGAGATAACGGCTATTTGTGTGATGAATGTGACAAGTGACAATAGCATCATCGGTACTGTTGTTAATGAGTTTGGCGTGAAATCTTTTGATTTCACATACTCTGACGGGAAGGCAAAGGTGCTTAATGTGATTGGACCGCTTGACAAATGGTATATAAGAAAAGTGCTCAGGGGTGATATCTCTTTTTTCTTGTCCAACTATGACCAAGGCAAGAATGCCATGAAGAAGAAAAGAAAACTGACTGTCATGCCTAATGGCGATATTATTGTAAGTAACGAGAGATACAATATCAATTATACTTTCTCTCCTATGCAGGGCGAACTATGAAACTGAAAGACGACTTCTATCATATCATTGCCGTAGAACAGGGCGAGGGGGAATGCAGATGCAAGGTGAGGATGAACCCAATACACTTTATCTATAAGGTGCATTTTTCCAACTTTCCCGTCACGCCTGGCGTGTGCATGGTGCAGATGGCATCGGAAATCCTTGAAGAACTCTTCAAAAGGCAATTCATCCTCGACACGGCTGTCAACATCAAGTTCAGGGAAAGGATGGGACCCAATGAGGAACCTACGTTTGTGTTCTCAAAGATTGTCTTTGAGGATGACCGTCTCTCAGTCTGTGTCAGCGTGGAAAACGAAAAGACACAGTATGTGAAAATGTCCATGCATTATCAAACTCAATAAATGAATGCAGACAGTCCTGCCAAGAGGTTGTGCGTCATCATTCCAACGTATAATAATGCGGGTACGATAAGACAGGTGATAGAAGATGTTCACCGATACTGCAACCATGTCATCGTCGTCAATGATGGGAGTACCGATGCGACATCTGATATCCTCCAACAAATGTCACAGATGGTGACCGTAGTGGCTTATCAAAAGAACAAGGGAAAGGGGCATGCACTTGTGAAAGGATTCCGAAAAGCGATGGACATGGGATTCACACACTCCATCACCATAGATGCCGATGGGCAACATTATGCAGAGGATATTCCGCTGTTCATCAATGAAATGAAAAAAAGTGGTGAGGCTATCGTCGTCGGTTCCCGTAATCTGAATGAGAAGAATATGCCAAGGCAAAATACTTTTGCCAATCGCTTTTCCAACTTCTGGTTCCGTCTTCAGACAAGCATCAACTTGCCTGACACACAGAGTGGCTATAGACTCTATGCCTTGGCATCGCTGAGAGGGCTTCGTCTCATCACGTCAAGATATGAGGCGGAATTGGAATTGCTGGTTTTCGCTGCTTGGGCTGGCGTAAGAATAGTATCCGTGCCAGTAAAAGTGTATTATCCTCCTGCCGACCAGAGAGTCAGTCATTTCCGACCTGTCTATGACTTTGTGCGTATTAGCATCCTCAATACAATCTTGTGCTTGGGAGCGCTTTTCTATGGCTATCCCAGGCTTTGGTTGAGGATAATAACGAAATGGTAAATATGAGGCGGCTGTTTTATATCATCAGACAAACTGCATACAGCGTTTTCTCGTTTTGTTATTTCATCTTCCTGGCAATAGATATGACGATAAGAGGATTCTTCCTCATCACAGTTTGTGGAGCGACAAAAGAACATAAGAAGATATATCATCGCATACTTCAAAGGAAAGCACGCTTTGTCATCAATCATGTGCCAGGAACCACCTTCACATATAACAATCCTCATAGAGAGAGTTTTGAGACACCGTCGCTTATCATATCCAACCATCAGTCGCATCTTGACCTCATGGCCATCATGATGCTCACCCCGAATCTGATTATTCTCACAAAGAATTGGGTGTGGCATAATCCTTTTTATGGTATAGTGATCAGATATGCTGATTTCTTTCCTATCTCAGATACGGAACAGATGGTGAAGAAAATTGCCAACAAGGTGAAAGAGGGCTACTCGGTGATGATTTTCCCTGAAGGGACTCGCTCGGAAGATTGTCATATACGGAGGTTTCACCGAGGGGCGTTCTATCTGGCTGAAAAAATCGGCCTGGATATCGTGCCGGTTTTTATTGATGGTTTTGGAGAAGTTCTTCCGAAAAAGTCTTTTCATCTGCATCCTGGTGACATGTCGATGGAGGTGTTGCCTCGTATTCGTCGCACAGATTTCTCCTTTGAAGGGGACTACAGGGTGATGACAAAGCGGATGCGTGATATTTACATAGAGAAAAGAAATGAAAAAATGCGTAATCATAGGTAGTGGATTGGGAGGATTGGCTTGCGGATGCATCCTCGCCAAGAATGATTACGAGGTGACTGTCCTTGAACAAGGAGAGCAGTATGGGGGATGCCTGCAGTGTTTTCGAAGAGGTGACACCATCTTTGAAACCGGCATGCATTATATAGGTAGTGTGGATTCTGGACAGACGCTTCATAGCATTCTGAAATTCTTGGATGTCAACGATGCTTTCAAGCTTGCACGACTTGACCCCATGGGCTACGATGTTGTCTCTTTCCAAGGCGAGCATTTTCGGTTCGCCAACGGAAGAGAAAACTTCATTGATACACTTGCAGAGCATTTCCCACATAAGTGTGATGAACTAGCTCGCTATTTCGACTTGATAAAGACAGTCGCGGCTTCTTCTGCCATGCATTCGCTTAATAAGGATGTTGACCTCGACATCCATGCAGAATACCAAATGAGAAGTGTCAATGAAGTGATTGCCAGTTTGGTCAAAGAGCCTTTGCTCCGACAAGTTCTTGCAGGAATATTGCCTCTCTACGCAGGAGAGGAAAACCGTACTCCCTTCTCTACACATGCATTGATTTTTGACTTTTACAACCAAAGTGCTTTTCGCATCGTGGGTGGAAGTAGTCTGATTGCAAAATCCATGGTTGATGTCATCCGAGGCCATGGTGGCAAGGTGCTGGTGCGGCATAAGGCTGAGAAGATCGAATGCGATGAGACACATGCCACGGCAGTCATCACTTCCGAGGGGGAATGTTTTCCTGCTAATCTTGTCATCAGCTCCATTCATCCGAAAATGACAGTGCAGCTCATTGACAGCCATTCGCTACGACCTGCGTATAGGTGCCGATTGGAAAATGCAAGAAACACCATTGCGGCGTTCACCGTCTATCTGAAATTCCGGAAGAATACGGTGGGGTATATGGATAGCAATCTCTACTATTACCGTGGAAATTCAATATGGGGCTGTGAGAATTACGATGAAGCTTCTTGGCCGAAATACTTGCTTTACATGCATTTCTGTCATGAGGAAAACCCAGCCTATGCTCAAGCGGGAGAAATAATTACTTATATGAGTTTTGAGGAGATGAAACCATGGCTGGGCACACATGTCGGGCATCGTGGTGAAAGCTATGAGGAATTCAAGAGAAGAAAGGCGGAAAAGGTAATTGAAGCATTGTGTGAAGAGGTGCCAGGCATAGGTGAAAACATTGAGCGGTATTATACATCAACACCGTTGACTTATCTTGATTATACAGGTACGCCTGAAGGTTCCATGTATGGCGTGGCAAAGGATGTGAACAGCGTGGGGGCGGGAAGAATCTCCCCAAGGACATATATTCCAAATTTATTGATGACAGGGCAAAGCATTACCATGCATGGCATGCTTGGAGTGCTTGCAGGGAGTTTGGTGACATGCTCTGAAGTTTTGAAAAACTGCGATATTATCTCGCAATTGAGACAATATGATTGATGAATATGAAAATAACAGTATTTTATTATTCACAAAGTGGACAAGCTTTGAAGGCTACAAGAAACATCTGCAGGCCGTTGGAGGAATATGGTGACATACCTGGGGATGATGTCCAGGTTGTTTACAAGGAGATTGTTCCTCAACGGCAGTATCCCTTTCCATGGAGCAAGGATGAGTTCTTCGATGTCTTCCCGGAAACAAGGCTTGGCATTCCACTTTCCGGTATCGAACCAATGGATTTTTCTGACATCAATGATGCGGACCTGGTACTGGTAGTCGGACAATCTTGGTTCCTGTCTCCATCACAGCCTCTGCAGTCGTTCTTTAGTGATGAGGCAATCAAGGACTACCTCAAAGGCAGGCCGGTTGTCTTCGTCAACGCTTGCAGGAACATGTGGCTGATGACAACCGGAAGAATCAAGCAATATGTGAAAGATGCACAAGCACGATTGGTGGGGCATATTGTCCTACAAGACAAAGTTATGAATTTGGTCAGCGTGGTGACTATCATCCGTTGGTTGATATATGGCAAAAAGAAAGCGACAGCGATTCTACCACAGGCGGGAATATCCGATAAAGACCTTGAGGAGGCTTCACGGTTTGGAGAGGTCATCATATACTCCTTGCAAAAGAATGATCTTGATGGCATGCAGGACCGTCTATTGGCCATTGGGGCCATTTCTTATAAGCCGTCAGTGCTCTTTTTAGAAAAGATAGGGCACAAGATGTTTGGCTTATGGGCAAAGTTCATTCGTAAGAAGGGTGGCGCTGGTGACCGACGCAGGCGTTTCCGTGTCAATATGTTCTACATTTATCTAATGACTGTCCTTTTTGTCTTGTCGCCCTTTGCTCAATTGTTCTTCTATTTGACATATCCTTTGCGTCATGTCAGTAGGAATAAGTGGAATGATTGTCATTTGTAAAAAATATAAAAACAACACATAAGAAAACAAAAATGAATGTATTTATAACAAAAGCAGCGAAATACCTTCCCAACGCTCCTGTATCAAATGAAGAAATGGAGCAACATCTTGGTATGATTGATGGAAAGCCGTCAAGGGCAAGAAGAATCGTACTCGCTCGAAATGGCATCAAACAAAGGTATTATGCGCTGGATAAAGAGGGAAATGTGACACATACCAACGTGCAAATGGCTGCCAATGCGATTCTCGGTCTCTTGGATGAGCATCTTACAATAGATGACATCGACCTCTTGGCTTGTGGTACTGCTTCGCCTGAGCAAATCATGCCATCGCATGGCTCGATGGTGCATGGAGCGATTGGAGGTGACAAAAACATTGAAGTGGTTTCATTTTCGGGGTCTTGCTGCACGGGTGTCGACGCTTTGAAATACGCATGCATGGCTGTTGATTTGGGCTTGTCGAAAAATGCTGTGGCGTCGGCTTCTGAAAGATTGTCCGCATGGATGAGGGCAAGCTATTTCCAAAAAGAGTCAGAGGAATTGGCAAAATTGGAAAAACAACCTATGCTTGCTTTCCAGAAAGAATTTCTCAGATGGATGTTGTCGGATGGAGCTTATGCACTTTTGCTACAAAACAAGCCCAACAAGGATGGATTGTCATTGAAGGTGGATTGGGTTGAAATTACCTCATTTGCCAACACCAAGGAAACGTGTATGTATGCCGGAGGTGAGAAGGATGAAAATGGCGAGTTCAAAGGATGGGCTTCGTTCCCGGAGAATGAATGGCTCACCAAGTCTCTCTTCGCACTTAAGCAGGATACCAGGTTGCTTGCAGAGAACATCGTTCCTTTGGGTGTCGATTATCTCTTGCAATTGGTCGATAAATATCATTTCACACCCGAAGACGTAGACTGGTTCCTTCCTCATCTCTCGTCGATGTTCTTCAAGGATTTGATATTGAAGGACTCCAAGGAAAAGGGATTTTTCATTCCTGAAGAAAAATGGTTTGTCAATCTGCCGCATTTAGGCAACCTTGCCTCAGCCACGGCTTTCGCCATGATTGAGGAACTGCTGGACTCTGGACAACTGAGAAAAGGTCAGAAGGTATTGATGATGATTCCTGAGAGTGCGCGCTTCTCCTATTGCTATGCCATGTTCACAGTTTGTTGATTTGTGCTTATGAAAATAGAAGATGTTCCACAAGACTTGAAATATTTCAAGGACGTTGTGATTCGCGACCAGGAATATGCTGTTGACGACCAGGGTAGATACCAAATGGTTGAGAGTGATGGCTGGACTCCGAAGAATGAGGCACTGGAAATCACTCTGGATGCGATTGACGAGGAATGTGAGGAAATCTTGGAGCGCATAAGAATAGGGAAAACAAGCCCATTGGAGTATCATGCAGCGAAAAATCTTATGAGTGTTGAGTTGTTGTCAACTTATTCTGGCTTTTCAAAACGTACCATTCGCAAGCACTTTAATCCCAAGGTTTTTGCCAATTTAGACAAGGATGTGTTGAGCAAATATGCCGAAGTTCTTCGCATAACAGTTGATGATTTGACAAGCATTCCAGAATAATATGCAATTGGATCTGACACATCAGCCAGCGGCTCACTGTGAGAACGGAGCCATTTCAACGATGCTCCGATTTGAAGGCGTCAATTTGTCTGAGCCAATGATCTTCGGATTGGCAAGTGGCCTCTTTTTCACACATCTCCCTTTCGTGAAAATGTCTGGGATGCCGGTCACTTCATTCCGCACCTTTCCTGGCGTTCTTTTCAAGCGTGTTACAAAAATACTGGGAATAAAGACGGCAGGGGGGCGATATCTCAATAAGGACCACGCCATGCGTGATATGGACAAGGTCCTTTTGGAGTATGGGAAACCTGTAGGGTGTGTCGTAGGCATGTATTATTTGCCGTATATGCCGATAGAGTATCGCTTTCATTTCAACGGACATAACATATGCATCGTCGGGAAAGACGAACAGACAGAAGAATACTCGATAATCGATGCAAATGCCACCCAGATGGTCACCCTCAATCGTAAGGACTTGACAAAAGTGCGTTTTGCCAAAGGAGGCACATATCCGCTGATGGGGCAAATGTATTGGATAAAAGCCATGCCCAAACAGTTGCCTGATTTCAAGCCATTGATTATCAAGTCCATCCTGAAGACTTGTCGGAATATGGTCTCACAACCCAGATTCATACCTTATGTGGGAGCCAATGGCATTCTCTATTTGTCGAAGAGCATAAGAAAATGGGAAAAGAAATGGGGGAAACGCAGGGCGAAACTCAATCTTGCACAAGTAATTCGTATGCTGGAGGAAATAGGTACAGGTGGAGCGGGGTTCCGATTCATGTATGGCGCTTTCCTTCAGGAAGCCGCTGATGTGACTGGGATAGATGATTTCAACGAGTTCTCCAAGCGAATTACAGATATTGGAGACATGTGGCGTACATTCGCCTATAAGGCATCAAGGATATACAAGAAACGGGAAGGAGAAACTTTCACTTACGATGATTTGGGTGATTTACTTGAGCAAATTGGTGAAAAAGAGCGCTCTTTCTTTCTTGACCTGAAAGAGGTGGCCAATCAATTTACAATGTGAAAGCTTGTTACTTTGTCTTTGCTTGCATTCTGTATTTCAATTCCAGTTTGTTTGCACAAAAATTGACACCATTCATTCCAAAGGAGAATCCTTTGGGCGTTGGTGTCATCGTTTGTCCAGGAGGCAGCTATTTTTGGCTTGATAAAGAGACGGAGGGGAATGAGGTCGCACAGTGGCTTAACGAGAATGGTATCGCCGCCTTTGTCTTGGAATATAGTCACGGCGGATGGGCTGCCTTTGCTTTTCATTTAAGGATAAAAGGACGTAGCTTTCCTTCTGGTTTCCTCGATTTGAGCAATGCACTCGACAGCGTATATGCACACACTGGCGATTATGGCATAAGGAAAGACAGAATAGGCTGCATGGGCTTTTCTGCCGGAGGACATTTGGTGATGCATGCGGCTGAGCAGTTGGCTGGGAATAGGTCGCCTATGTCGTTTGTGGCTTCAATTTACCCCGTTGTCTCCATGACGCACGATTGTACTCACATACGGTCACGGCGTGGCTTGTTAGGTGAAAAACCGAGTGAAGATTTGCTGGATTCCCTTTCGGTGGAACATCATGTGCCAGACAACTGTCCGCCTGTCTTCCTGGTGAATTGCGATGACGATCCCGTCGTGCATCATCATAATGCAGAATTGCTGGACTCGGCACTTACGGCACACAACATCCCGCATCGTTATGAGCATTTCCGAACCGGAGGCCATGGCTTCGGCGTTTCGGAAAACAAAACCTCTACGGAGGCCATACAATGGAAAGACCGCTTCTTGGAGTGGTTGAACAGTCTTTTCAATTAAGGTATTATCAAAGGTCATTTTACACATTTTTCGCAAGTAAGGAAAAAGTAGGTAGAAGAACATATGTCCCTTTAACTCCAGTTATACTATTAAGAAAAAACAGTGGTTGATTTCTTTCTTCGCATTTACGACTTCTTTCATGCAAGGCTTCGACTTTGCATGGCATTTTTGACTGTATTGACGGTAGGGTTGTTGTTGATGTTGTCATCATTGCATTACAATGAGAATATTTATGATTTCCTGCCTGTCAGTGGCAATGAGCAGAAGGCCATCACGTTGTACCAAGACATTACGGGTGGACAGCGCATCTACGCATTGTTCAGTATGAAAGATGGCGACAGTACGTCGACGGCACGGCTCACAGAGGCGGTGGATACTTTTGAGCAACAGTTGACCTCAGGTTATGGCAAACGCCATATAAGTGAGGTGACCACGCAGGTTGACTTCGACAAGGTTGCAAGCATCACTGACTTTAGCTATCAACATATGCCTCTGATGTTGACCGACTCCGATTATGTGCGTATGGAACAGCAGCTTGCATCGCCTGACTTTGTCAAAGAACAATTGATTAGCGACGTTCAGATGATGATGATGCCAGCCACAGGTTTCTTTTCTTCAAGTATAGAAAACGACCCGCTTGGACTTTTTTCTAATGTGATGCAACGGTTGCAGGAGCAACAGCAGAATATGCCGTTTGAGATGGATGATGGGTATCTTTTCACACCTGGCATGCATCATGCCTTGGCCATGGTCTCTTCTCCCTATGGCTCGATGGAGTCGGCTAATAATAGCAGTTTGGTCAGCTATGTCGATAGCGTGTCTGTGAAAACGATGAAGTCGATGCCTGATGTCGAGGTGGCGCTCACAGGATCTCCTGTGATTGCTGTAGGCAATGCCAAACAGATAAAAACAGATAGTCAGTGGGCTATTTCTATAGCTGTCACTCTCATCCTTACACTTCTCGTCTTTGCCTTCCGAAAAGTGAGAAACCTTTTGCTTATCGGGGTTTCCATTGCTTTCGGCTGGCTTTTCGCCATGGCTTTCATCGCCGTATTGCGAAGCGACGTCTCGCTGATTGTATTGGGGATCGGTTCTGTCATCATAGGTATCGCAGTCAATTATCCTCTGCATTTCATAGCTCACACAGACCATGGGGGGACGATGCGCGAAGTGTTGAAGGAAATGGTGCCGCCCTTGCTGATTGGAAACATCACCACGGTCGGTGCTTTTGCGAGTTTGATGCCGCTGGATGCTCCTGCCTTGCGCGACCTGGGCTTTTTTGCCGCTTTCATGCTGATGGGTACGATCCTTTTCGTACTTGTCTTTCTCCCTCATTTGGTGAGAAAAAGAGTCGCAGAGAAAAAGGAGCGTCTTCCTTTTGGGAAAATCGCTTCCATCTCTGTGGAGCGGCATCGCTGGCTCCTTTGGGTGATGCTTGTGCTGACATGCGTTTTCGGTTATTTCAGCCTTGGCATTTCCTTCGATACCAATATGCATAACATCAATTATATGACTGAAAGGCAGAAATCATTGCTGGCTAACTTAAGGGAGTCTGCGGGCATCAATGATACTGCCAACGTCTATGTGGTGACAGAAGGAGATACATGGGATGAGGCTCTGAGTCGTCACGCACGCGTGGCGCCAATGCTCGATAGCCTCAAACATGTAGGTACTATCAAGAAATATACAGATGTTACGGCTTTTGTTTGTTCGAAAGAGGAACAGCAACGCAGAATAGGAAAGTGGAATGATTTCTGGGACAAGCATCGCAGTGACATCTTTGCCCAGTTGGATCGTGAAGCTCCGGAATTAGGTTTCAGCAATGATGCTTTCAGCAACTTTGTGGATATCATCTCGAAAGAGTATTCGCCATTTCCTTTTGAACATTTTGAACCCATACAGTCGGTCTTGCTCGGCAACTCTTTCAGCAACAGCACCGGAAAATGCTCTGTCGTTGACGTGATTGATGTGAGTAATGGAAATCTTAGTCTAATAGAGTCAAATATTGAAGAGGCTATTGGAACGAATGGGTATGCTTTCGATTTTGCTGGAATGAACAGTGCCATAGCCAAATCTCTCTCCAACGATTTCAACTATATCGGATTGGCGTGCGGATTGATTGTGTTTATTTTCCTTTGGCTGTCGTTCGGAAGGTTGGAACTCAGTATGCTGGCTTTCCTTCCCATGGCAATGGGGTGGCTTTGGATCTTGGGCATCATGTGCCTTTTGGGGATGCATTTCAACATCGTCAACGTGATCCTTGCAACTTTTATCTTTGGTCAAGGTGACGACTATACAATCTTCATCACTGATGGTCTAATCAACGAATACGCATACAAAAAGAAGTTGCTGCCTTCATTCAAGAGCAGCATTGTCATTTCCGCTCTAGTCATGTTCATTGGCATCGGGTCTCTCATTGTGGCAAAGCATCCTGCGCTACATTCATTGGCCGAAGTGACCATCGTGGGAATGATTTGCGTCGTACTCATGGCTTGGGTGGTGCCGCCATTGGTGTTCTATTGGATGACAAGGACAAATGGACAGACACGGCGCAGGCCGGTCACCATCGAGCAAATCGTGCGTACGTCCTATTGCACCTTGGTCTATTTGTTCGAGTTGGTTTATGGTTGTATCTCTGGCTTCTTCGTCAGAATGATTCCTGGGAAAAGCGGCAAATCTGAGGGATGGTTCCATCGGCTCATCAACAAGTCGATGAGGACGAACATTAATCACATTTGGGGGGTGAAATCCGTGATACATAATGATAGCGGAGAAGATTTCAACAAAGGAAGCATCATCATCTGCAATCATCAATCCATACTGGACCCCGTGTACATGCTTGCGATGAATCCTCGTGTGTTGATACTGGTCAGTGGGAAAGTGTGGAAGAATCCCTTCGTTCATATGCTGTTTAAACTGGCTCGTTTCATCAATCTCGACCAACCAATGGATATGCTGAAAGATATGATTGCCAAGGCGGTGAATGACGGATACAGCGTAGTTATTTTCCCAGAGGGGAAGAGAAATGTGGATAACATTACACGCTTCCATAAAGGGGCTTTCTACATCGCTCAGGAAATAGGAGCTGATATCCTGCCTGTTTTCATCCACGGGGCGGGATATGTGATGCCAAAAGGTAGCGGATTGGCTTCACGAGGGCAGATAGACGTGGAAATAGGAAAACGGATCCTGGCAAGCCAACTCCAAGAGTTTGGGAACACGCATCGGGAAATTGCAAATCATTTCCATCAAATGTATCTGCAACATTTTGCAGAAATGAGGAAAGCCATAGGCAATTCTCATTATTTCCATCATGAAGTGGTTTATAAATACACATACAAAGGCTTTGGAATAGAAAAGGAAACAAGACGGTTGCTGAAACAATATGATGATTTTTCCAAGTGGATTGATGGATATCAACCTGCTGAACCCTCGTCAAACGAGGTGGAAATCATCAATGCAGGAAATGGACAATTTTCCTTGCTCTTCGCTCTTGTACATCCAGAGATGGAGGTCTATTCCTATCATAACCATCTTGATGAAGTACTGCTGACCTCTGCATGCAGCCCCATGCCGGCCAATTTGCATGTCGCTCCACAGGGTGGGGGAAGGGAAAACGTCTCCATGCCTCGTCGTGCCAATAGGATCAACCTTGCTGAAATAATATCTTAACGACTTTGACTAGTCATACCACCTCGTTTATGAAGAATTCAAAATTCGACGACATCCGACCGTATTATGAGGATGAAATCCCTTTGGCTATGGAACGCTTGGCCAAATGTGATGCTTTTCCTTTGTTGGCTTCTTTTGTCTATCCCGGTGAGCCTATGGAGGACGTACGCAAACGCATCCGTTCTTTCAAGACAATCAGGGATTTCCAACATGACACGATGTTCCATTTGAATGAACAAATCATTGCAAGGAGCATCACGGAGTTCTCATGTTCTGGAATAGAACAATTGGACAAGGAGAAAAATTATTTGTTCGTCTCCAACCATCGCGATATCATGTTGGACGCCAGCTTGCTCCAATATTATTTCGTCATCAAGGATTTTGATACGACAGAAATCACCTTTGGCGCCAATCTGATGATGAACCCCATCGTGGTTGATGTTGGCAAGAGCAACAAGATGTTCAAGGTGGAAAGGCCTGGAGGTGATATAAAGGAGTTTTACAAGGCTTCCCTACACTTGTCCGAGTACATTCGCCATGTCATTACAGAAAAAAAACAATCCGTATGGATTGCACAGCGAAACGGAAGGACAAAGGATGGCATTGACAAGACAGAGCAAGGCATCATCAAGATGTTTTGTATGAGCGAACAGAAAGAAAAGATCAAGGCTTTGGCTGAATTGAATATAGTTCCTGTTTCTGTTTCCTATGAGTGGGAGTCGTGTGATGTGTTGAAAGCGCTAGAATTGTATGAGTCGCAGTTTAAACGATACACCAAGAAACCGGGAGAAGACTTGAACAGCATACTGACAGGTATTTTGCAACCAAAGGGTCGGGTGTGTTTCAAGTTGTGCAAACCCATATCCATTGAGGAATTGTTGGCTTTTGAGAATCAGACCAACAACGATTACCATAAATCGGTGGCAAAATTGATAGACAGCAGAATCAATATGGCTTACCAATTGTTCCCCAATAACTACATCGCACATGACTTGCTCTATGGCAACACAAAGTATCGGTTCAAATATACTGAACAGCAATACCATGCCTTTGTCAAGCGTTTGTCTGTACTGAACAAGTATGACACCTGCGAATTGGACCGTCTCAAGGAAATCTTCTTGGGAATATATGCCAATCCCATAGAAAACAAGCTGTCTTTGATCAAATAAACAAGGATGGGCTAAAGCATTGGGGATGGAAAGGAAAAGAATAGCGAATGCGAAACTTGAAATAATGACAATTATGAAAGAAAAAATAAGGGAAATGCTTGAAGATGCCCTGCCTTTGGTGGATTTCGATTCAGACTTCCTCTTTAGTGAGTTGGATTCCTTGGGGGTGACTACGATACTGATGAAGTTGGCTGACGAGTATGGCATCGAAATGGAGGCGTCCGACGCTACTCCGAAGAATCTGAAATCTTTGGACAGCATCGTCGCGCTTGTGGAAAGGAAAATCTCCGAGAAACGCCTTTGATATGCTGTTTGAAGATTGCATAGAGAGAAACGCGGTCTTGTATTCTGACAAAGTGGCCATTGTCTCCGAAGGACAGCAATGCACTTATGGGGATTTGAAAAAAAGAGTGGCTGAAAAGGTGAGGGAATTGAAAGATGGCCCTTACCCGAAAGGAAGGATTGTGTGTGTACGTTCGTTCTCAACCCTTGATTTCCTGGTCACTTATTTTGCTTGTCATCTGATGGGTTGGGTTGTTGTACCATTAGAGAAAGACTTGCCGGATAAGGCCTTCTCGGATATAGCGAATGAAATGGGGGGGTATGAACCACCTGAAGGTGTGGCCGACATCTTGTATACGACGGGTACGACTGGAAAATCCAAAGGTGTCATGGTCAGCCATAAAACCATCATCGCTGATGCAGAGAACTTGATTGACGGATTGGGGTTCTCTCACGATTTGGCTTTTGTCGTGAACGGACCTCTCAATCATATTGGTAGCCTTTCAAAAATTTATCCCGTGTTGATGTTGGGAGCTACACTCATTCTTGTTGATGGAATGAAAGACTTGGGAAAGTTTTTTCAAGCTCTCGATTATCCTGCAAGCAAGATCGCCACATTCTTGGTGCCTGCGAGTATCCGGATTTTGCTCCAATTCTGTGCGAAACAATTGAATGGCTATGTTGACAAGTTTGATTTCATTGAAACGGGGGCTGCTGCAATTCCACAAGCTGATATGGAAACCTTGTGCAAAATCTTGCCACATACCAGGCTTTACAACACTTATGCATCCACAGAAACCGGCATCATTTGTACATACAATTTTAATGATGGGAAATGCCAAGCGGGGTGTGTTGGAAAACCAATGAAGCATTCACAGGTTTTCATAACAGAGACTGGAAAGATAGCTTGCAAGGGCGACACTTTGATGATGGGGTATATTGGTGACCCGGAAAGGACTACCACTGTGCTGAAAAACAACACGCTGTTCACATCGGATTATGGATGGATCGACGAACAAGGTATGCTCCATTTGAAAGGAAGGGAGGATGACATCATCAATGTTGGTGGTTTCAAGGTAGCTCCCACTGAGGTGGAAGATGTCGCACTTGCTTTTCCTGATATGGAGGATTGTGTCTGTATCTCTGTGGATAATGTGATTACAGGAAAGGCTTTGAAGTTGCTGGTGGTCATGAAACCAGATTGCACCTTGGTTAAAAAAGCATTGGCTTTGTTCTTGAAATCCAAACTGGAATCATACAAAATCCCTCTTATTTACCAACAAGTGGATGCCGTGCATAGAACATTCAATGGTAAAATTGATAGGAAGTATTACAGAAATTGTGATAAGTGATATACTGTATCCCTGTAAGGACAATTTTTCTCTTGTTTGTTGCTATTCTAATAATATATTTCTTTATAATGCAACCCTTTAGGCTATGGTGGCAAGTTTTACCTGACCACAAATGAC
>AUXO013907355.1_pt1 | contig 17372 bp, 12 predicted proteins | sample 768731 | NCBI WGS metagenome assembly AUXO01 (sample SAMN02715735, study PRJNA202380) | gut metagenome | biome: sheep rumen | host: Ovis aries | place: New Zealand: Palmerston North
AAAGACGGCAAGCCCGCCATTTTCTACGGCTTCGACGACTACATGAAGGCCGCCAAAGCTGAGGACCCCGCCCTGTATCAGACGGCAGAGGAAAAGGCCGCCGCTGAGAAGCAGGCTGCCGCTGAGAAGAAGGCACCTACTTTCACCGGCCCCACTGGCGACGAAGGCGGCAGTCAGGGCGCGGCGAAGTACACGCCTCCGAAAATCTTTTAATCACAGAAAGGAAGATGAACAATGCCCCGCATTACTGCACTGAATATCCTGCTGGATACCACCGGCAAGGATTACCTCGCTGAGCTGTATGGCCGCGTCATTGAGGGCGTCCAGAAGGCTCTTGTTTCCACCGGCATGAAGAACATGGACCTGTCCGGCGATCCCGTTTCTGGCTCCGTGGAGGCGAAGCGTTTTGTCAACGCCACCTCTAAGGCCTACGGCACTGCGCGTACCGCCGGTAAGGGCGACGCTGTGAAGGCTAAGCCCGTCACCGTTTCCATCGACACCGACAAGGAGATCGTGGAAGAGCTGGAAGAGAAGGACGTTCGCCTGTACGGCGTTGACGGCGTTCTGGACCGCCGCGCCGCAAACCACGTCCTGCGCATGGCCGCTGAGCTGGACAGCGCTTTCTTCGCTGCTGCTGGCAGCGCCGCAAACGCGCTGAACCTCTCCGGTTACAGCACTGTTGCGGAAGAGCTGGAAGCGATCATTCAGGAGTGCGAAACCACCCAGAATGACTTTGTGGACGGCGTTCCCCGCTCCATGATGCACCTCGTTCTGTCCCCGAAGTATTACGGCAAGATCCGCAATGACCTCGACCGGCAGACCAACAACGCCAACGTTGATACCGCCGCTGAGGAATTCAACGTGTGGCACGGCGTCCGCGCCTATTCCTGCGTCCATCTGCCCGCTGGCCGTGACTACCTCCTGCTGGTGGACGGCGCTGTGGCTCAGCCCGTCATGGCCGATCAGTACGTTGCTGAGAAGATCCCTCTCTCCAGCGCCTACGGCATTGAGCTGTTCTACCACTACGGCACGAAGGTTGTCACCCCCGACCTGATTTTCACGAAGGGCGTGTTCACCGCCGTTGCCGCCGGTGCGACCTTCAGCGCCACCCAGACCTACTACACCGAAAACAACGGTGTGTACACGGTGGCCGACATTCAGGCCTTCGCACAGAACACCACCTACTACACTATGGCCTAAGCCGGAAGGGAGGAAACAGCTATGCTGTTCAAAAACCTGAAATCCGGCAACTTCGTAGAGGTGAAGGACGCCTCCACCGTTGAAATGATGGAGGCGTCCCCGAACTACGAAAAGGTCACAGTGAAGGCCGCCGCTCCGGCTCCTGAAGCCCCTAAACCGGCTAAGAAGCCCGCTGCAACGGCCGGGAAAAACGCTGAATAAGGAGGTCCGGCTATGGCATACGCAGACCACACTTTCTATACCGGCACCTTCTACGGTGACGCGCTGACCGCCGAAAACGCGGACAAATGGCTTGACCGCGCAAGTGATGAGGTGGATCACCTCACCTTCGGACGGCTGGCCTCTGCATTTCCCACGGTTGAGGCCCACGCCGTAAAGGTCAAGAAGGCTGTCTGTGCCATAGCTGAAGCCCTCTGCTGCATTGATGAGCAGCGGAGGGCAGCTTCCGCGCAGAAGGCCGCTGACGGCTCCTACAGGGGCGCTGTGGCGTCAATCTCTTCCGGCAGGGAATCTATCTCCTATGCCGTGAACGGCGCAGCAGCGGCCTCCACATACGCCGCAGCCGCCGCAAGCGCAGAGGCGCAGGCGGCCTTAATCGGCAGCATTGCCGCAAAGTATCTGGCAAACATTCCCGATGCAAACGGCGTCAATCTGCTTTACGCAGGAGGTGTACGGAATGTTCCAGAGTACGATAACGGTATTTAACTATCACAAGCAGACCGGGCTGTGGTATCCGTCGGTTATCTCCGGTGCGGATCTGATTGCCGCGAAGGCAAGCACCCGCACAACCGACGGCGTGAACAACGCTGACGCGGTTGATATTCTTATCAACTGCACCGCCGCAAAGGTGATTACCACCAGCGCGGGCGGCAAGAGCTACACGGGGCCGAAGGAATACGCAGGCTGCGCAGATCCTGCAAGCTGCATTACCTTCACGCCTGAGCAAGACTTCATCTTTGATGGCGCATGGGCTGACCTGACGCCCATTGACGATGAGGACTACGACGAAGGCCTGTACCACGCCCTAAACGCTGCGCATGACGGTATCTATATGATAAGCTCAGCCGCGTTCTACGGCCTGCTGCCGCACTTTGAGATCGGAGGTAGGTAAACGTGTCTGACTTCCCGAATATCACGTATGACAACGGCGGCGTACACGTTACGCTTGACCTGCGGGCCTTTGAGCAGCGCCACAAACGGGCGCAGCAGTGGCTGGGTGATCGTGTCCTTGAGGATAGCAGGGCCTGTATGCCCCTTCTCACGGGCAGCTTGCAGCAGCGGTCCCATACGGAGGACGACGGGAAGAAAGTCATTTTCCCCGGTCCCTATGCAGGTTATCTGTACCGTGGCAAGGTGATGGTGGATTCCGTCACCGGCAAAGGCCCCCGTAAAATTCCCACAGGCCCCGGTGAGTATATCCTTCGTTTCCGCAAGGGCGCGAAGCTGATACCTACCGCAAGGGCCTTGACCTATTCTAACCCGCAAGCCGTCCCTGAATGGTTTGAACACGCCAAACAGCAGAACAAGCAATTCTGGATTGAAGGTGTTGCGGAAATCATGGGAGGTAAATAATCATGCCTGCAAAAACAGTCATTGACATTGACGGCACTGAGGCCGTCAGCAAGGTCCTCCTGACGCTTCTGAATACTTTTCCCGGCCTCTCCAAAGGTCAGAGTATTCTGTTTGCTACGCTGGGCGAAGCGTCCGGCATGGGATTTTTCCCGACCACCGGCGCGGCGTTTCTGCGTGACACTGAGGACGTTACCGGTCACGTGACGCAGGTATGCTTGTACCCCTTCAGCGTGATTTACCGCGCTGCCCCGAAGTCTGAAGCTCAGCGCATGAGAATCAAGGAATACCTTGACGCGCTGGGCAAGTGGCTTGAACAGCAGCCCGTCACTCTCAACGGCACCGAACACCGGCTTGCCGCATATCCGGCGCTTGCGTCAGGAAACCGCATTATCAGGTCAATCAGCCGTTCTTCTCCTGCCTATATCAACGGCGTTTATCAGGACGGCGTTGAGGACTGGATCATCACAGCCCGGTTGACCTACGAAAACGAATTTGACAGATAAGGAGCTGAAACTATGAAAATCGAACGCAAGTATCTTGCGCATTTCATTGACGCCTCTTTCGGCGGTACCACCCCGAACTATGTTCGTCTGGGCAAGGACCTTGAAGAGTACGTCGAGGAACTCAACCCCGATGTTGAGGTCCAGAAGAACATTCTCGGTGAGCAGAATGTTCAGCACAACGGCTATGAGGTGCAGTCTGAGGTTGATCCGTTCTACGCATACACCGGCGATCCCATGTTTGAGGCGCTGGCTGAGATTGCGAACGAGCGCAAGACCGGCGACGACTGCGTTACTACGAAGGTTGACGTGCTGCTGAACGCGGACGGCACCGTGGAGTGGGCCTACAAGGAAGATGTGTGGGTGGTCCCGAATTCCGTGGGTGGCGACACCTCCGGCGTCCAGATCCCCTTCTCCGTGTACAACGCGGGCAACCGCGTGAAGGGTACGTGGGACACTTCCGCAAAGACCTTCACCCCGACCACCAGCACCGGCAGCACCGGCACCGGCAGCACCGGCACCGGCAACTAAGCTACACAAGGGGCGGTCTTAATACTGACAAGGCCGCCCCACATTTTTCATATTAGGAGGCTTTTACTATGGCAGAAATCAACAATCAGAACAATCAGCAGTTTGTCAATGAGATCATCGTTGACGACGGTAGCGTTAGGGTCCCTATCCGCAACAAGCAGGGTGAGGAAATCGGCGTTTTCTTCTTCCGGCCTACCGACCTCGGTATCATTGACCGTTTCAATGAGCTGGCCGACGACTTCGACAAGATCACCGCGCCGCTGGAAAGCGTCAACATCAAGCCGGACGGCACCGTGGATGAGAAGAACGACGCTGAGCTTGCGGCTATGAAAGAGGCTGAAGGCCTGCTTTACGCGGCCTGTGACAAGCTCTTCGGCGGCAATATGTCTGAGGCGTTCTTCGGCGCGATGCACCCGTTTTCTCCCATCAACGGCCATTTCTACTGTGAAAACGCCCTTCAGGCTGTCGGCGGCTATATCTCCCGGCAGTTTGCCCGTGAGGTCAAGAAGGTCAATTCCCGTGTTGACCGCTATACCCACGGTTACGCAGCCCGGACCGGCAAGCATAAGAACGGCAGAAAATGATAGGTGAATTGCCCCGGACCGTCTGTGTGCATGGCGTTGAATACGACGTGCGCACGGACTTCCGGGATATTCTGAAAATCGTCACTGCTTTTTCCGATCCTGAGCTTGAGGACGATGAAAAGGTGTATATCTGCCTTTTCATTTTCTATGAGGACTTTGACGCAATCCCGCGCCGCGACTACGAAGAGGCCTTCAAAGAGGCTATCCGATTCATAGACCACAACGTAGAGGACGGCGAAGAGGAAGATCCCCGAAAAAGCCCCCGCGTCATGGATTGGGAGCAGGACGAAGCTATCATGTTCCCCGCAATCAATAAGGTTGCCGGTTTTGAAACGCGCTCCGCAGATTACGTCCATTGGTGGACCTTCATGGGCTACTACATGGAAATCTCGGAGGGCGTTTTTTCTAACGTGCTGAGTATTCGTCTGAAAAAGGCGAAGGGCAAAAAACTTGAGAAATGGGAACGGGAATTCTGGACTTCCAACAAGGGCCTTTGTGTTCTCAAAACGAAGCTCTCAGCGGAAGAACAGGCAGAAAAGGATAGGCTTAACGCGCTGCTCGGTTAAGAAAGAAGGTGGTTAAATGGCAGGTCAGGCTGACGGCTCTATTATCATTGATACTGAACTATCTACGGATGGTTTTAAGGCTGGCAGTGCTGAATTGCTTGCGGCTATCAAGGCCCTGTCCGATGAGGTGAAAAACCTCAGAACGACCTTGACAGAGCTTTTCACAAAGCCGCTCACACCGGAGATCAATACAAGCGGTGCAGAAGATAAAGTAGCTGCGCTTGAAGCGCAGGTCCATGAGCTGGAAACGGCTATGGAAGAGCTACGGAACGCCGGACCAACCGGCGAAACGGCAGGCCCGCAGGTCAACATGGGCGGCACCACGCAAAAGGCATCTGAGCTTCAGCGTGAAATCGACGCGGTGAATACCAGCGTTGAGCGCCTTGAGCCGACCTTCCAAAAGGCTATGTCTGGCAGTGAAAGTGCTATGGCAACCTTTGAGGGCAAGGCCTCCACGCTTCAAGGCAAAATCGCTGAGCTGCAAGAGCGCCTTGACCGGGTAGGACAAACGAAGTACCCCACGCAGGAGTATGAAGCAATCTGTGCGGAGGCCGAAAAGGCAAAGCAGAAGTTTGACGCTCTGCTTGACCGTCAGGAGAAAATGCAGGCGCTGGGCGTCAATGAAAATTCCGCTCAGTGGAAGTCCCTGCAATATGACATGGAGCTTGTTTCAAACAAGTACCATGAGCTGATTGCTCTGAAGCAGCAGTATGAGGCTTCCGGCAGCGCCTTCCAAATGGGCGTTGACACGTCGCAGTACGCGCAAATGGAAGCTACACTCTCGGCGGCAAATGCCCGCTTGCAGGAAATGCAGGCCGGTACAAGTCAGTCTGAAGGGATCATGCGGCGTCTGGCCTCTGCTGCTGGCCGGGTAGCTTCCTTTATCGGCAGGGCGGCAGCGTCGGCGGCTGGTGCGCTGGTATCCGGTATCAGATCAGCCGCGTCCCACATGGCAAAAATGCTGACACACAGCAAGTCCATGAAGGGGCAGTTTAGCGGCCTCATTTCAAGCGCAAAGAAATTCACGCTCAGCCTTTTGGGTGCGCGTGGCGTCTATGCGCTTCTCCGTAAAGCTGTGAGCGCCTACATGGCGCAGAATCAGCAGCTTGCAAGCACTCTCTCTTCGTGCTGGTCCGGCATCGGCAACCTGCTTGGGCCGATTATCACGAAGCTCATAAACCTTGTGGCGCAGGCCGTGGCCTACGTCACCGCCTTCTTGAAGCTCTTTGGTGTATTCAGCAAAGGCGCACAGAAGGCAATCAGCGGCGCAGGCGGCGCAGCCGCAGACGCTGCAAAGGACCTGAAGCGGCAGCTTGCTTCCTTTGATGAGCTGAACATTCTGAATGACAACAGCTCTGACAGTGGCGGCGGCGGTGGCGGCGGTGGTGACATAGGCGCTGAGCTGCCCGACGTTGAGCTGCCCGATTGGGCAAAGCTCATGGTGGAGCAGATCAAGGCCGGTGATTGGGCTGCGGCAGCTACTACGCTTGCCGAACAGCTCAATAAGATGGTAGCCTCCGTGGATTGGGCCGGTATCGGTCAGAAGATCGGCTACTACCTCAACGGTGCGCTGACCTTCATTGCAACCTTCATCAAGAAGTTTAATTGGAAGGCTGTAGGCTCCGACTTGGCTACACTCCTGAACAACGTCATTACAAGCGTTGATTGGGGCAACCTCGGCGTTATCCTCACCGCGAAGCTGGCTATTCTAATGCAATTCCTCACCGGCTTCTTTGAAACCTTTGACGGCAAGGCCTTTGGTGATGGCATCTATGACTTCATCATGGGCGGTATCAATGCCGTGGATTGGGTGAAGTGTACCGGCGACCTGTCAAAAGCAATCAGCGGCTTCATTACGGCTATCGACTTCGGCAAGATCGGTCAGGCTCTGTCTAAGGGCTTCCGTACCGTCTTGCAGAGCATCAACGCCGCCATTACAAACTTCGATTGGGACGGCGTAGGCGGCAAGGTGGCTGAATTCATCAACGGGATTGATTGGAGCGGCCTTTTCTCCGACTGTGTGACCCTGATAGGCAACGCTTTCATCGGTGCTTTCAACCTGCTCAACGGCTTCGTCAAGCAGATAAATTGGGCCGGACTGGCTGATGAAATTTGGGGCTGCCTTGAAAGTCTTGTCACAGATATTGATTGGGCAAGTTTTGGCTCATCCCTCGGTCAATTCCTCAGCAACGCAATCACCGGCGTTCTGACCCTGATAGGCAGGCTCTTCACAGAATACAACTGGGCTGACATGATCCAGAATCTGTGCGGAAGCATCGGTACAGCTATCGGCTCCATGATCGAAAACATTGATTGGGGCGGCATCCTTCAGACCTTAGCTGTCGCGCTGGCTGGCCTCATTACTCAGATCCCCGGTATTATCACCGGCCTTCTTGGTGGTATCGCTGACATTCTTGCAAGTCTTTTTGAGGCTATCGGCCTTGACGGCGTGGCTGGCTTCTTCAAGGGCATTGGTGACGCCATGCGCAGCGTCGGCACGTGGCTGAAGGAAAACCTTGTTGATCCTGTGGTGAATTGGGTGAAAAACCTCTTCGGTATTCACTCTCCGTCCACGGTCTTTGCCGAAATCGGCGGCTACCTGATTGAAGGCTTGCTTCAGGGTATTTCCAACGCATGGCACGCAATCGTGGAATTCTTCACCAGCGCTTTTGAAGGCCTGAAGAGCCTCATTTCTGCCGCTTGGGAGGGCATCAAGTCCATAACCTCTACGGTGTGGAACGGTATCAAGAGTACCGTTTCCGGCGCGTGGAACGGCATCAAGTCTGTCGCCTCTGCGGGCTGGAACGCCGTCAAAACAGGTGTTTCCTCCGCGTGGAACAGCGTCAAATCGTGGACCTCTTCTGCTTGGTCCAGCGTGAAAAGCACGGTGTCCAGCGCGTGGAATGGCCTGAAATCCGCAGCTTCAAGCGGCTGGAACGCTGTCAAGAGCGGTGTTTCTTCTGCATGGAACAGCATCAAGTCCACCACCTCAAGCATCTGGAACGGCGTCAAGAGTACCGTATCAAGCGCGTGGAACGGCATCAAGTCTGCCGCCTCTACAGGCTGGAACGCCGTAAAAAGCGGCGTTTCCTCCGCATGGAATAGCGTCAAGTCTACCACCTCAAGCATTTGGAACGGTATCAAGAGCGGGCTTTCCTCTGCGTGGAACGGCATCAAGAGTACAGCTTCCTCCACGTGGAATAATTTGAAGTCCACTATCAGCAGCGGGTGGAACAATATCAAGTCCACTACCTCAAGCGTCTGGAACAGTGTTAAATCCTCTCTGTCCTCTGCATGGAGCAACGTCAAGAGTACGGCCTCTTCTACGTGGAATAACCTGAAGTCCACGGTCAGCAGCGGGTGGAACAACGTCAAATCCACCACCTCAAGTATCTGGAATAACGTCAAGTCCTCGCTGTCCTCTACGTGGAACAACGTCAAATCCACGGCCTCTTCTACGTGGAATAACCTGAAGTCTACGGTCAGCAATGGCTGGAACAGCGTCAAGTCCACAACCTCAAGTGTCTGGAACAGCGTCAAATCTTCGCTGTCCAGCACGTGGAACAGTGTCAAGAGTACAGCTTCCTCCACGTGGAACAACCTGAAATCCACGGTCAGCAATGGGTGGAACAGCGTCAAGTCTACCACCTCAAGCGTATGGAGCGGCATCAAATCTACACTGTCCAGCACGTGGAACAGCGTCAAGAGTACGGCTTCCTCCACATGGAACAGCATGAAGTCCACCGCTTCCAGCGCGTGGAACAGCATGAAGTCCACCGCCTCTTCTACGTGGAACGGTATCAAGTCCTCACTGTCCTCTACATGGAACAGCATCAAGAGTACGGCTTCCTCCACGTGGAGCGGGATCAAAAACACGATCCAAAATCAGGGCTGGTCCGGCATCGGCAGCAATATCTGTAATGGTATCAGCAACGGTATCAGTAACGGGTGGAGCTGGCTGAAAAACAAGGTCAGCAGCCTTGCAAGCAGCCTGCTCAGCGCTGCAAAGTCTGCGCTGGGTATTCACTCCCCGTCTAAGCTGTTCCGTGACGAAATCGGTTTGAATATCGGTTACGGCGTCGGTGAAGGTGTGGAAGATTCTCAGCCCGAAATCCTCAAAAGCGTGTCCGGCGTGGCTGACGCTATCGCAGAGGAAATGAACGCCGGTGATTATGCCATAAAGAACATCGTACCGACAAAACAGGTTGACGGTGCTATGACAAACTTTGCGGACACGATCACTGATAGCTTCACTTCCATGCTTGACCGGCTACAGGCCATTGCAAAGACTGTCACCTTTACCGCTCCTGCGGTGGCACGTGGCCTTGTCCCGTATAAGGCCGCAGCGGCTGCGGGCGGTACAAGCTCTGACGTAGGATCTGCTATTGAGGCCTCGAATGATGAGCTGGCAGGCGTCGTCACTCAGGTAGTGATGAACGCTACCAACGCTATTGTTACCGCAATCCAGAACTACAGCGGTACAACGGTCAATCTCGACAAGGCGGCCATTGCAGAAATGACGGTCAAGGAGATCAACCGTAGAACTCGCATGGTGGGGCAGTCCCCGCTTGTGACCTGATAGGAGGTGCGCACATTGAAGCCTGTATTCAAAATCGGAAATCACGACTATACCGCCTTCCTCGCGGACGACGGCCTTCAGCCGGTGAGAAACGACCTTGACGCGGACGGCAGCGGGCGCAACCTCCTTGACGGCCTTATGTACCGTGCAAGGATTGCCCAGAAGGACAAATGGACTGTGAAATTCAATCGCCTGCCTGAGCTGATTATGAAATCCATAGCGCAGGACGTGGACGGTGAATACACCGACATTACCTTCCTTGACCCGAAAACCAACCGTATTCTCACGAAAACCTATTACACCTCGACGCTCACCTACGGCGCACAGAAGTACATCAAGTCTGACGGAATTACCGTGTATGACGGCTGCACCTTCAACATGACAGAGAGGTGACGCGGCATGAGGAAAAGAAGTGATAGGTGGGTGAAGCTGGCCGCCCGTGGCCGCTTCACCTTTGACGCAAAGGCGCGGATCAATAACAAGGACTACCTGAAAATCTCCGCGCCGATCATTGACCGGTCACTTATGGCCGCCCCCCTGTCGGTGGGCAACTGCATTTCAGCTACACTGAATCTGTCTATCCTCACCGACGATCCCATCAATGCGAAATCACCTGTCGTTATCTGGGGCCGCATCTTCAATGAAAAGACAGCCTCAGAATGGATGGAATTCGGCACCTTCTATATCGACCAGCGGGACACCAGCTTTGAAGGCCTTGTCACTGTAGATTGCTATGATGCAATGCTCAAGACAAATCAGGACTACCTTGACGGCACGGACACTTCCGGCAACTGGCCTAAGTCCATGAAATCCGTCGTGGAAGAAGTGGCCTACCGTATCGGCGTCGGTATCGACGAAAGAACGGTGATCCGTACAGGGCCGGATTATGTGGTCCCATATCCCTCCGGTAAGACGATGGCTCAGGTGCTGGGCTATATCGGCGCTTGTCACGGCGGCAACTGGATCATCACGGAAGAAAACCTCCTGCGCTTGGTCCCGCTCACCACCGCGCCGGATGAAACCTTCCACGTCATTGATGAGGATTATGAAAAAATCAAGACGGCTGACGGACACCTGCTGATCTACAAAGAACAGCAGGTGTTTAACGCCGTTCTGCCCGCCCCTGTCGGAGAGCAGCCCGCGTCTGTGATCCCTCGGACGTATTACATCACGGATGAGTACGGCAATCGGGTAGTCACCCCGGAAGGCTACTTCCTTGTGTGGGATACCGAAGAGAACGCGGCCCACGCCATTTACCCGGAAGGCCTGATAAACATTCCCGTTGTGTGCGGTCAGATAACCAAAGGCAGCGCCTTGACGATCAGCCGCGTCACCATGACCGGCGACGACGGCGAAACCTACACAGCGGGTGACGACACCGGCGCAACGCTCACGATTGAGGGCAACCCCTACGCTACGCAGGGCATCTGCAACGACCTGTACGCAGCCTATCATGGGCTGGTGTATTTCCCCTATACGGCGACAAAGGCCCTGTATGACCCGGCAACAGAGCTGGGCGATCAAGTAAAAATCGGTGATATGGTCCACAGCGTCATGTTCGGCGCGAAGCTCACGCTGGACCATAATTTCAGAGCGGATATTCAGGCACCGAACAGCGAAGAGCTGAGCGCCGAATATCCGTATCTTTCTGAAATCAAGAGCCTGAAGCAGACCACGGAAGAGCTGAACGGCGCTATCTCACGGGCGGCAACTGATCTGGAAGAAAAGGTCAACGACGCCGACCTGCAAGCTGAGATTGACCGCGCAAGCGGCGTTGAGCAAAGCCTTAGCTCGGCCATAGGAGCAGAGAAAACCCGCGCAGAAGGCGCAGAAAGCGCCCTGAGCGAGCGTATCGCCTCGCTTGAGCAATCTTCCCCCGCAGCTCTTTCACAGCGCGTGGACGCGCTGGAATCGACTGTGGGAGGGCATACAACGTCAATCGGCAGTTTGAATACTGCCGTCAGCGGTCACACCTCTGACATTTCCGGCCTGTCCGGCAGAGTACAGACCGCAGAGGGCAATATCACAAGCCTGCAAACAGCGTCCGGCACCCATGCTTCGGATATATCACAGGCACAGTCCGATATATCCGATCTGCAAAGCCGCGTTTCCGCGCTGGAAACAACGGTGGGGCAGCACAGCACGGATATTGCCACGCTTCAAAGCACTATCTCCGATATTGAAGATGCGCTGATTGACATTTATGACCGGCTGAACGCACTTGACGGCGGCGGCTCCGGCAATTCCGATCCTACTGATCCCGGTGAAAACGAATAAATGAAGGAGGTCTATTATGGCTGACAAAAGAATTGTAGATTTTGCCACGCTGGAAGAAGCACAGGACGATGATCTTCTGCTTGTTTCCTCTGAGGAAGAAACCTACAACATGAAAATCAAGACGTTCAAGGACGCGGTGGCCGGTAACGCTGCCCGCGCTGAGGCCGCTGCCGCTCTCGCAGAGCAGGAAGCGGCTGACGCCCGTAGCGCTGCTGACAGCGCCGTAGCTCTCGCCACGGCGGCAAATACCCGCTCCCAGAACGCCGAAGCAAGCGCCGGGCAGGCCGCCGCAAACGCTTCCACTGCGGCAAGCTCTGCCAACGCCGCAAACGCTGCGGCTGGCCGCGCAGAGCAGGCCTTGACCGACGCAACAGAGGCCGTGGCCTCCATCAATGAATTTGCGGAGGACTTCAACAGCATGAAAACCGTGCTGGAAGGCAAGGTTGACGACGCCTATACGGAGGACGGATACCTGTATCTGACCTCTGACGGTGAGGTTGTCGCCGGTCCTCTCGGCCCGTTCTCCGGCGGCGGTGGAGGTGGCGGCGGTGGCGCTGGCTCCACAATCCGCATTACAAACCGGCTGCCCGCCCGGTCCTTCTCTATTATGAACGGATCTGCGGCTGTCATTCTCTATAGCTGGTCCGCTGTGGACAGTGAGGACGGTGAGGCAATCGGTGACGGCTCCGCGATCTGGCGCGTGAACGGAACGAAGGTAGCTACACAGGCGGTGGCGCAGGGTGACTGCTCCTTCGATGTGACGCGCTTCCTCACTCCCGCAGCCGCAAACAGCGTGAAGCTCACCATTGAGGACGCCTACGGCAACAACAAGTCCTTCACATGGACTGTCACCGTTTCCACGTATGATCTGACGTGGAATCTGGGTACTCTGGCCTTCCACGGCTCCAATGTGCTGACCGTGCGCCTGACGCCCACCGGCGAAGGCGTCAAGACTATCCGCATGACGGTTGACGGCACTGAGGTTTACACCCGTGAGGTGGAAACTACGGGCCGCTCTGTTTCCACAACGATTGACCCGGCGGCTCTTGAGCTGTCCCACGGCTCCCATATCGTGACTGCGTGGATGGAGGCCAACAGCGGCGGTGAAATCATCACTACGCCGGTCCTGCGTCACGTCGGCATTTGGACTGAGCTGAACAACACCACGCCGGTTATTGCCGTGTATGAAGATGAGCTGGAAATTCAGCAGTTTGCTACCGGCAGCATCAGTTACATGGTTTATGACCCGCAGAGTACCACGGCCACGGTCCGGCTCATGGAGGGCTATAACACACTGTCCACCCTGACCGTTGACCGCTCTATTCAGACGTGGGCGTACCGCGCTACCACCGTCGGCACTATCAACCTGTCTATCCGAAACGGCGACGGCGTGACCGCGCCTATTACCGTGACCTGTACTTCGCTGGGCTATGACATTCATCCTGTCACCTCTGGCCTTGTGCTGGACCTTGACCCTACCGGGCATAGCAACAGCGAAAACAACGCGGCGCAGTTCGGTTACACAGACGGGAACGGGAATAATCACCCGCTGACCTTCAGCAGCAACTTTGACTGGATCAACGGCGGCTTCCAGATTGACGCAGAGGGCGTCACCGGCTTTGTGGTCCGACGCGGTACCTACGTTGAGCTTGACCGCAGCTTCTTTGACGATAACGCCGCAACCGCCGGTAAGGAAATCAAGGCTGTGTTCAGGGCCGTCAACGTCCGAAACTATGATGCTGAATTCCTCACCAACGTATCCGGCAATATCGGCTTGCGGCTTCAGGCGCAGCAGGCCGTTTTCAGCTCTGAGCTGACTGCAATTCAGATCCCGTATTGTGAGGACCGCAAGATTGAAATGGACCTCAACGTGGAGGCCGCCAACGAAAACAAGCTGGCTACCGTCTGGCTTGAGGGCGTTCCCTCAAGGGCCTTCCCGTACACCGCTACGGATAGCTGGATGCAGTCCGCACCTCAGAATGTGCGCATCGGCTCCAATGACTGCGATATTTGGATCTATCGCCTGAAGATGTACAACCGCTCCCTGACCCGCTTTGAGATCCTTGACAACTTCGTTGCCGACTGTGGAAACACCACAGAAATGATCCAGCGCTTCCTGCGGAATGACATTTTCAACAGCAACGGATCTATCAATATCAACGCCCTTGCCGCCGCCAACCCCAACCTGCGCATTATCAAGATCGGCGCGGCCCGTATGACGACTACGAAAACGGATGAAGTGGTGTGTACCGTTGACCTCATTTATACCAACGGCGGCAGCACCTACAATTTCACCGCTACGGGCGTCATTATGAAGGTGCAGGGTACTTCCTCTGCTGCCTACGGTGAAGCCGCTCTCAACCTCGACCTCGACTTCTCTAAGGCAATCTGGGAGAACGGCGACGGTGAACGGATTGAGAAGTTTGCCATGACGGAGAACGATATTCCCGTCAACTACTTCAATATCAAGCTCAATGTGGCGTCGTCTGAAAACGCAAACAACGTCATTCTGGCCGACGACTACAACGAATACCAGCCGTTCCTGACCGCCGCCCGCAGAGCAAACCCCAAAGTCCGCGATACAGTCAAGGGCTATCCCTGCTCCGTGTTCTTCACGAACGCCAGCACCGCCGCAATCAGCGTGGGCGCACGTACCGTGGCCGCCGGTGAAACTATCCTGTACGGCAACGGTGATATGAACAACTCGAAGAAAAACTTTGAGGTGTTCGGTCAGGATAACACGACCTACCCGCTTCAGTGCTGCGTGGAAATCTCCAACAACATTTCCAGTCAGTGCCTTTTCAAGTCTGACGACCTGAGCAATGAGGCGTTTGACGGCGACGGTGCCTTTGAGTTCCGCTTCCCGAAGAAGCCTACGGATCAGATGAAGGCGCTCTTCCAGCAGATGCTTTCGTGGGTGGTATCCACCGACACTACGGCGGCCACCGGTGCGGCGTTGCCCTCCGCTGTGACCTACGACGGAACGACCTACACAAACGACACTGCCGCGTATCGTAAAGCGAAATTCACGGCTGAGGTGGGCGACTACTTCAGCGTTGACAGCCTGCTCTACCACTACCTCTTCACGGAAAGACACTGCATGATTGATAACCGTGCAAAGAACGTGTTTGTTTCCTATGAGTATGACCCGGACGTTGAGGGCTACCGCTGGAACGTCGCCAAAAACTACGACGACGACACGGCAGACGGCAACGACAACGAAGGCGGCCTGACGTTCACGTATGGCCTTGAGGATACGGACAGCGTGGGTGACAAGCCCGTGTTCAATGCGTCGTCCTCCGTCCTGTGGTGCAACGTGCGTGACTGCCTCGGCCCTGAGCTGGAAGCTATGTTCAAGGACCGCGAAGCTGCCGGTGCATGGGACGCCGCCCGTATCCTTCAGAAGTTTGAGGACCACCAGAGCGCCCGCCCTGAAGCTCTTGTCGCTGAAGATATGTGGGGCAAGTATTTTGCCCCGTTCATCAACAACGGCAACACGGCCTACATTGACATGATGCAGGGCAACAAGACGGACCAGCGCAGACAGTTTGAAACCTATCAGGAAGGCTATATGTCCTCCAAATACTACGGCTCTGTGGCGGTGGACGACAAGATTCAGTTCCGTGGCAACACCCCCAATTCGTGGGCCGGTGTTCAGCCCACGGGCGACTTCGCTATCACGCCGTATGCTGACTGCTATATCATCGTCAAGTATGGCTCCTACAGCGTCCGTATGAGGGCGAAGCGCGGCATTGCCTATAATGTGGTCTGCCCGGTGCAGGAGGCCTTGAGCGACACGGAAATCTACGTGTACCTTGCCTCTAACGTGGTAGCTATCAGCTCTATTGCCGGTCTGTACTGTCAGTTCATTGACCTTCAGAACGCAAAGCGTCTGCGCAGCTTCACCGCCGGATCTGAAGAGGACGGCTATACCAACCGCAACCTCACGTCTATCAGTGTCGGCGCAAACACGCTGCTTGAACAGCTCGACCTGCGCGGTACGCCTAATCTGACCCGTGACCTTGACCTGTCCTCGCTGACCTCCCTGAAAACGCTCCTGCTGACCGGCTCCGGCGTTACCGGCGTGACCTTTGCTCTGGGCGCTCCCGTTGAAACGGCGCGGCTCAGCCCGCTCAGCAGCCTCACAGCGCTGCGTCTGTCGCACCTCAGCACCTTTGCTATGGACGGCAGCAACCTCCGGTCTATCCGGGTAGAGGAAACGCCTGCAATCGACACCTACGCCCTTGTGGCAGCCGCTACGGGCCTCACCCGTGGCCGTCTGCCTGACGCTGCGTGGTCTGTCAATGATGCTGACGTGCTGCTGCGGCTCACGCGCCTTGCGGGTATCGACGAAAACGGTGAGCCTGTTACGGACTTCGTGATGGCCGGTACCGCATATATCGCTATGGTGGCGCAGGGTGAGCTGACACAGATCATGTCCAAATTCCCTGATTTGGCTGTCACCTACGGGGAAATGGTAAGCACCTGTACCGTCACCTTCAAAAACTATGACGGGACCGTGCTGAACACGCAGCAGGTCCGTATGTACGGCTCTGCGGTCAACCCGATCACGGCGGGCCTCATTCAGACGCCCACGAAGCCGTCCACGGTTGACACCAACTATACCTATATCGGGTGGGATCAGTCCCTCAACTACATTCTGGGTGATCTTGTCGTCACGGCGCAATTCTCCGAATCGGTGAGAACCTACACGGTCCGCTTCTACAACGGGACGCAGCTCTTGCAGACCAATGTTGTCGAGGCTCATACCGGCGTAGCGTACACCGGCGAAGAGCTGACTTCCTCCACCGGCGCAATCTGGATGGGCTGGGATACTCCCACAAATGACGTGACCTCTGACATTGACACCCACGCGCTGTTTGTTTCCCCGACCATGCCGGACAGCGTGGCTACCGGCTACGACTTCCTGTATTCCGACGATCCCGAAGATAACAGCGGCTATACGCTGGCTGAATTCTACGGCATCATCGAAACCGGCAACGCGAAAAACTACTTCAACGTGGGCGACGAAATCAAGATTGTCCCGGTTACGTCCCTGTTCGCTGATAGCTCCATCATCTTACAGGTGGCGGGCTTCAACCACTTCAAGAAGAAAGACAGTGACGACTTCGCAAGCGTCGTCTTTGTGATGAAGGGTGTTATGAACGCCACGCGGCAGATGAACAGCTCCAATATCAATACCGGCGGCTGGGCGTCCTCCGCTATGCGCACATGGCTGAACAACCGGCTCTTCACTGAGCTGCCGCGTCAGTGGCAGTCCATGATTAAAACCGTGCAGGTTATGTCCTCCATCGGTCAGACGAAGGCTGACATCAGCACCAGCGAAGATAAGATCTTCCTGCTGTCGCAGGCTGAGGTGGGCTTCAATACCTCTGAAGTGCCGTACAAGAATGAGGTTGACGCAGATGCTGAAAACCGGACCTTTGCCTTGTTTACGTCCAACAACTCACGTATCAAGAAAACGTACAATGGTGAAGGTACAGCTACTCTCTGGTGGCTGCGGTCCCCTCTGTCCTCTTCCTCGTCCAATTTCTGCAATGTG
>AUXO010529323.1_pt1 | contig 17371 bp, 20 predicted proteins | sample 768731 | NCBI WGS metagenome assembly AUXO01 (sample SAMN02715735, study PRJNA202380) | gut metagenome | biome: sheep rumen | host: Ovis aries | place: New Zealand: Palmerston North
TGCCATTTGGATGTTACTCTAACTATTTAGTTAGAGTTTTATTTTTGACTTTAGTGATGTAATCTTGTAAAATAGTATTTGTTAAGAAAAGAGATGATTATGTGAATGATTTTATAATTTATGGCTTAACTTTTTTGGCTTTTATTATAACTAGTTTGGCGCAGGCTTTTATAACTTCTACTTATAAAAAATATAGTGAACTTAAAAATATTAAAGAGATGAGTGGAGCAGAAACAGCTAGAAAAATACTTGATGAAAATGGTTTAAAAGAAGTAAAGGTTTTAGAAGTTGGTGGTTATTTGACTGATCATTATGACCCTTCAGCTAAAGTTGTTAGACTTTCTTCAGCTAATTACAGCGGTAAGTCTATTGCGGGCTTAAGTGTAGCAGCTCATGAATGTGGGCACGCGATTCAGGATAAAGAAAATTATTCTTTTTTGAGATTGAGAGCTGCTATGGTACCTTTTGTTAATTTTTCATCTTATGCTGGATATTTAGCTATTGCGATTGGGGGTTTGACAGGATTATTAGGTATTGTAAAAATAGGTATATTACTTGAATGCGTTATTTTACTTTTTCAAGTTGTTACTCTTCCAGTTGAGATAGATGCCAGCAGGAGAGCTTTGAGTGAAGTTAAAAGGCTTAATTATTTAGGTGATAGTGAATTTGATAGTGGCAAAAAGGTATTGATTGCGGCAGCACTTACATATGTGGCAAGTGTGGCTTCTACATTGATTCAAATAGTAAGGTTGTTATTTGTATTTAGAAACGATGAAAAATAAAAAATCTCAATTTGAGATTTTTTTGATATCCACAGATACTGGAAAGTGATCGCTAATATAAATTTTTTTATATTTGAAATTATGTTTAGTCGGATTTTCATATTTTATTTTTTTATTAACTAATATGTGATCTAAATGATATATTTGTTTTTTGGTAGTAAATGTTTTACCAATATTTTTAGTAGTATCGATTAAATCATTGTTTTCGCAAAAATTTTTAAGTTTGGTTGTCCCTAAATTAAAATCACCAGTTATTATTATGGGCTTGTCTTTTTTTAAGAGATTTGTTATGCATTTTAATTGCAATAATTTATTTTCATTTACTTTGTTGGAAAGGTGAGTATTATATATATAAAAGTCTTTTGTTTCTACATATGTTATTATTCTTGGGAATTTGTCATTTATAAATTTAGTTTTTGGGATTAATGGGGTATCTGATAGGGAATATGTGTGTGATGATATGATGGGTATTTTTTCACTAACTAATATGCAGTTGTATTCGTCAAAAATAAGGTTGTTTCTGCTTCGGCTTTTTCCATAAAAGGTGTATTTTAAATTTTTTGATTCTAATATTTTTTTTAATAGTTTTTTAGCTTTGTAGGTCATCTCTTGAGTGCCTATTATATCTGGTTTTTCCGTTTCTATTAGTGTGGCGAATCCTTCTAATCTTTTTTTCCAATTACTAAAAATATTAAGACCATCATCTTTTAAATTAAATGTCATTATTTTCATATTTCACCACCATTAAAACGTTTTAAAAGCGTTATTTTTCTTCTATTTTTTTATGTTTTTTAAAATAAATTATAACAAATATTATAAATAAAATAATTAGGGCAACTAAGGTTAAATGAGAATATTTGTCAAATATATCTAATATTGTTTCCCATTTTTCACCGACTATGCTTCCTAAAATGGTTAATACGGAATTCCAAATAGCTGAGCCTATTATAGTATAAATAAGAAATTTTGGCATTTCCATTTCACTCATGCCAGCTGGAATCGAAATTAGGCTTCTTAAAATTGGAATAAATCTGCAGAAGAAAACCGTTTTATTTCCTTTGGTGTCAAACCAATTGTCAGCTTTATCAATATCCGATGCTTTAAGCCTTAATATTTTTCCTGTTTTTCCTTTAATTATTTTTTTTAATCTATCTTTATTTAGTATTTTTCCAATATAATATAAAATTATAGCGCCAAGCAGAGAACCTAATGTTGAGGCAATGATGACACCAATAACATTTAATTTTGTATAGGTAGTCATGAAACCGCCAAATAATAAGATTACTTCAGAAGGAATTGGCGGGAATATATTTTCAATTGCGATTAATGAAAAAACGCCTAAATAGCCAAATTTGTTCATAATTTTAATGATTGCTGTTTGCATATAAGCACCTCTCTATAAGTATAACATAATTTGTTAAAAAGGTTTATATATTTTGGCAATGGCTTCAGCGATTTTTATACCATCCATAGCGGCACTCATTATACCACCAGCGTAGCCAGCGCCTTCTCCGCATGGGTATATGCCTTTAATATTTGATACTAAATTTTCATCTCTTTCTATTTTGACTGGCGAAGATGTTCTTGATTCAATGGCAGCTAAAATTGCGTCGTCATTGGCAAATCCGGGTATTTTTTTATCAAAATATAATATTCCTTCTTTTAGTGATTCTGAAATGTATTTTGGAAAAATATTATTTAAATTTGCAAGAGCATATTTTCCTTTAAATATAGGCTTTATTGTGTTAAAACTTGTGCTCAAACTATTTGAAATAAAGTCTTTGAATAATTGAACTGGTATGTTTCCTTTACCTTCTTGGTAAGTTAATTTCTCTAAATTTCTTTGAAATTTGATGCCATCTAAAGGGTTAGTACCAAAGTCTTCTGGTGATATTGTGACAACTATTGCACTATTGGCATTTTCTTCGTTTCTTGAGTTGTTACTCATACCATTTATGGCAATCATATTTTCTTCAGATGAAGAGTTTATTACAAAGCCTCCAGGACACATACAAAAGGAATATACACCTCTGCCGTTTGAAGCTTTATAAGTTAATTTGTAGCTTGCTTTTGGCAAATTTTTATAGTTTTTTCCGTATTGATTAGAATCTATTAATTTTTGTGGGTGCTGAATTCTCACACCAATAGCAAATGGTTTGGCAGTCATTTTTAGGCCTTTATTTAGGAGCATTTTGAATGTTTCACGAGCACTATGACCGGTTGCTAATATTAAGGTGTCAGTGTTTATTATTTCTTCATTTACTTTGATACTAGTAATAGTATTTTCTTTGATATATAAATCATTAAAGTATGAGTTGTATTTAAATGTTCCACCGTAATTAATTATTTCATTTCTTAAATTTTTAATTATGTCTTTTAGAAGGTCTGTTCCTACGTGCGGTTTATTTATGTATAATATTTCTTCTGGGGCTCCGCATTTATGGAAAATTCTTAAAATCTCTTTACCGCGATAGTCTTTATCTTTTACAGTTGTATTTAGTTTCCCATCGGAAAATGTTCCAGCCCCACCTTCTCCAAACTGGACGTTGGAATTTGGATTTAATTTTCCTGTTTTCCAAAAGATATTTACTGTTTTTACTCTGTTATCAATGTCTTCGCCACGTTCTATAATTATTGGTTTATATCCATTTTTGGCTAACATATAGGCGGCAAATAAACCGGCAGGTCCTGAGCCAATTATAACTGGTTTATATTTCATCTTTTCTTTTCCGATTATTTTGAATTCATATTTTTCATTTGGGGTTTTTATAATGTCTGGATTTTTTTTATTTAATATTTTGCTTTCATTTTTTATTTCAGCATCAATTTCGTAGACATAATTTATATCTTTTCTAGCGTCAATTGATTTTTTGTTTATTTTAAATCCTTTTAATTCTTGCTTGTTTATTTTAAGTTTATTTAAAATTTTATTTTCAATGTCTTCCTTGTTATGATTTATAGGAAGTTTTATTTGTCTTATTCTAATCATATATTTTCACCTGCTATAATTCCACTAATCCAGGCAAAACCGAGGTTATATCCTCCGCAGTCCCCATCAATATCGATTATTTCTCCTGTAAAATATAAGCCTTTTTCTTTAATGGATTCCATATTTTCTAAATTTATTTCTGATAGTGGGATTCCGCCACTACAAACTTGCGCTTTATCAAATGATTTAGTTCCTTTTATTTTTAAATTAAAATTAAGCATTGTGTTTATGAGAATACTAAATTGTTTGTCAGATAGACTTTGCCAGGTGTTTTTTTTGATATTTGCTTTTTTTAATATTATGGGTATTAGTTTATAATTTAAAAATTTTTCTAATGTTTCGGTTATATTCTGGTTTTTTTGTGACAATTTTTTAAGCCATTTGTTTGGTTCTTCTTTTAACCATGGTAAAAAGTTAATAGATATGATTTCTTCGTGTTTATCTATATTTCGGGCTATATGTCCACTTAAGTTGAAAGCGGCAATTCCACTAATTCCATAATCGGTTAATTGGGCTTCACCATTTTCTTCTTTTATGTATTTTCCATCCTCATAAAGGGTTAATTTACTATCTACTCTCACACCATTCCATTTATTAAAAAATGTTTCTTCGCCAACTAACTGTACTAAAGCAGGTTTTGGTGTGATTATGTTGTGGTTAAATTTACTTGCTAAAAGATATCCTAACCCATCAGATCCTGTTTTAGGGGCTGCTTTTGATCCTGCTGATATGATTATTTTTTTTGCATGAATATTTTCTTTACCGGGATTAATTATAAAAGTATCCTTTTTTTCTATGCCAGTTACTTCTATATTAATTATTTCAACATTTAATTTTTTTACTTCGTATAATAAGGCATTATAAAGTGTTAAGGCTTGATTCGTTATGGGATAAAAATAACCATTTTTAATTTTGGAAATTATTCCTAGCGAGTCAAAAAAAGCTAAAACTTTTTCTTCATTTTTTTCGTTTATAATATTTTTTATCAATTCTTTTTCTGAGGAATGAAAATGGGATAAGGACATATCTTCATTCCAATAATTACATCTGCCGTTTCCAGTTAGTAATAATTTTTTTCCGCATTTTTCATTTTTTTCTAATATAGTAACTTTTTTTCCTCTTCTAGCAGCTGTAATAGCTGCAACAAGTCCAGAAGCGCCTCCTCCAATAATAACTATGTCTTTCATCAAATCACCAACTATATTATATTATAAATTTTAGTTAATTTACAACTTAAAATATATTTGTTATACTTAAGATGGTTATGTGCAAATAGAAGAATATTTTGGTGGTATTATGAAAAACAAGTTAGTTGTTTCGATAATAATTGTTGTGGGGATATTAATATGCTCTTTTTTATATTTTTATTTTGAAAAACCTGTTTTAAAATTGAAAGATGAACTAACAGCAGAAATAAATACTGATAGAAAAATATATGAATATATCTTAGGGGTAGAAAAGGGACTAATTATTACTAAAAATCATAAGATAGATACTACTAAAACTGGATATATAAATGTAGAAATAAAGGTGCAAAATATTGTGAAGAGGGTGTTTAAAAAGAAAATTAAAATCTTGGTTCAAGATACAATCTCGCCGACTATTTTGGGCCCAGAAGCAATAACTATTACTGCTGGAGAAGAAGCAGATTTACTTAAAGATGTTAGTGTTGTCGACAATTCTAATGAGAATATAAAAGCTACTGTTTTAGGTGATTATGATTTTAATAAGGCAGGAAATTATAATTTGAAGTATGTAGCTTCTGATTCTAGTCATAATAAAAGTGAAAGAGATTTTGTTTTAATTGTTAATAAAAAGACAATTGTTAAAAATAACATTAAAGAAAGCAAAAATGTTAGGGAAGGTTATCCATATTATATTAAAATAAATAGGAAATTAAATGTTGTTTATGTATATGAAGCAGAAGAGGGTGAGTATAAGAAACTGGTAAAGGTTTTTGTTTGCTCGACAGGTGCGCAAACACCTCTTGGAATTTATAGTACGCAAAACAAATATGTGTGGAGACTTTTAGTTGGTGATAGTTACGGTCAGTACGCGACTAGGATAACGGGACATATATTATTTCATTCGGTTCCCTATGAAAGACAGAGTAAGGATTCACTTAAGTACTGGCTTTATAATAGGCTTGGCAATAAAGATTCTTTAGGTTGTGTCAGACTTACGGTGGAAGATGCAAAATGGATATACGACAATTGTCCTTTAGGGACAAAGGTTGAAATATATGATAGTAATGATTTGGGTGGTGTTCAAAAGCCTAGCGCGCAAAAAATCGATGTGAATGATCCTAGAAAAAATTGGGATCCGACCGATCCTGATTTGGCCAATCCTTGGAGATAGTGGGTGTTGTTATGAGGTTACAAGAGTATTTGGAAGTAATAAAGAAAGTTTATGATGAGGTTATATCTAATTATGATTCTTTACAGAAAATAGATGATAGTTTATTTAAGGAAATTGTAATTTTGCTTTTAAGTAGTAAAGATGATAGTTATGAGAATATATATGAGAAAACTATTCAAAATTATATGAAAGCTGTTTCAGCTATTTCAAAATTATCTCCAGGGTTTTCGGCAGGCCTTAGAGATATAAAAAATGACATTGTTTTAAATGTCTATACTGGTAAGAAATCCGATACGATTAATGCTGATTTAATAGACGAAAATTCTGTTTTTGATGTATCTAGTATGACTAAGCTGTTTACTTCGATTTTACTTCTTCATGAGGAGAAGCTAGGACATATTGATTTAAATAAAACGTTTGCTTATTATAATCCATTTTTAAAAAATCTTGATATTCCAATTAGAAATGCTTTGAAGTTTGGTTTTAATATTAATACTTTAGGTAGAATTGACGAGAATGAAATTTCTGATGATGAAAGGTTAAAAAGACTTTTTAGTGCACATGTTAAAGACGATAATACTTTTATTTATAGTGATATTCCTTATATGTTAGTACCACTATTATTTGGTGAGACTATTGAGAAAGCAACGTATAATTATTTAAAAAAATTTTATACATTTTATAGAAAAGAACTCGGCCTTCAAAATACGGGGTATAGTTTTATAAATGCAGCTGGTGGGACTATAGTGAGTAAATATGATAGTGTTTTTAATAAATTTGAATATATGGATAATGGTTTATATGATCCTAAGGCAAATATTTTTGAAGGAAGGCTTGGATATATATCTGGGCATGCGGGGGTTACTACTAATGTTTTAGATTTGGAAAAACTATTTGGTTTTTTAAGCAATGGTCTTTTATCAGAAGATTCTTTAACGGATTTAGTTACATCTGTTAGGCCTGGCGAAAAGATACTTTTAAATGAGGAAAGTAATCCAATTTTAAGAAATGATAAATACATTAATATAAACCGTGGCATGGGTGTATATATTAATCTTGGTGATATAAGAATATGCGATATTTCTTCGAGGTGTAGTGTGAATGCTTTTGCGGCAGAGGGGTCTACTGGAACATATACTTTTTATGATTTAGTTAATGGTTTTAATGCGTGTTATTTATCTAATATACGAAGTGGTATATATTCAAAAAAAATATATACTGATGATTATGTTTATGGAGATGATAATGACGCAATGCCTAAATATTATGAGACTACTTTGATTTCAGGAACTGGAACTATGAAAGATGGAAGTATGCTTAGGCCTGATGGGACATATATGCCATATGTAAGAGCTACTAATAATTTTAAGGAAGAGTGTTTAACTACTTTATTAAAACTTAGAATTACAAAAAATGTTTTAACTGAAAGGGCTAAATTGATGTTTGAAGGAAGAGAGCTTATTAATGAGCTTAATAAAATAGACGAGGTCTTTAATGGAAAAAAGAAAAACTATGCAAAGAAAAGATAAATGCCTTTTTTCTTTTTTTTATAATTTGTTGTATAATTTTATTGGGTGATAGTTTGAAAATAGTTATAGGAAGAGAAGAGGATAAAAAAGTAGATGTTGTTTTAAAAGATAGTGATGAGTTTTTAAAATGGTTTTTAAAAGAAAAACCGATAGATAAGGAAATTTCTTTTGTAGGTGAATCACCGGAAATTTCTAAAATGGAACTTTTATCAGAATTTTTAATGTATTATTTTCTTGTTAAGAAAAAGTGTGAAAAATTTATGAATAATTATAATGAATTATTCGTTTTAGAAGATAATAATTTTTTAAAGGAAGCATTAGATTTTTTTGCTTCATCTAATAAGGGAGGAAAATTTTTGCGAGCAACATTAGTTTCTCTTGGATATAATAGTTTTGACAAAGAAGATGATGATTTTTTACCTTTGAGCATGGCTTTAGAAGTTTTTCAAACGTCTATTTTAATTCATGATGATATTATTGATGAAGCTAGTAAAAGAAGGGGTGATGATACAATACCTTTTAAATATAAAAAGGTGTATTCAGAGCCGGTTTTTGAAAAAGAATCTTTTGTTTTAAAAAGAGATAAGATGGCTGATTCAATGGCGCTTTGTTTGGGGGATATAGGTCTTTATTTTGCAAACCAAATAATTGTTAAGAATTATAGTAATAATCTAAGATTGCCTTTAGTTTTAGAATATTATAATGATATAGCCATAAAAACATGTAAGGGCGAGATGATTGATGTTATACTTCCTTTTTTTGAAGAATTTTATGGACAAACTGAAAATTTGGAGGATAATGTTTTTGAGATTTATAAACTTAAAACCGCTTGGTATTCTGTTGTTGGTCCATATGTTTTAGGAGCTATTTTAGCGGGGGCCGATACGGAAAAAATTAATAGGCTTGAGGACGCTTTAATTAATCTTGGAGTATCTTTTCAAATTAAGGATGACATTTTAGGAATATATGGTGATTTTGCTAAAACTGGAAAAACTTCTTCTGATTGTGCTGAATTTAAACAAACAATTTTATATGCATATGCAGTTAATACTAGTTATAAAGATGATTTTTTAAAGATGTATGGCAATGATAAAAATATTGATGAGGTAAGAGATCTTTTTGATAAATGTGGAGCCAAAGAATATGCGATTAAACTGATGGATAAGCTTTATGAAGCAAGTTTTAAAGAGATTTTAAATTTGGATTTTTTAGATTTTGATAAGAAAAAGATTTTATTAGGATTTGCTGAATTTTTAAGGGTGAGATCAAAATGATTAAAAAAATAGTTGTGTTATTTTTAGTGGTTTTTCTTACGGCTTGTGTGGCTCAAGAGAGGTCTTATGGTGGCAAGAGCTCAAAGGCGTATTCTTTCTTTAAAAAGTTTAATTCTGAAAAGTATTACGTATCTTTTTGGGATAGGAATACTTCGATTAACGATGATACAAAGATAATTATGGCCCGCGATGGTGATAAGTATTATTATGAATTTGACGGCTATGAAAAGAATATTATTATTCAAAAGGATGGGAAACGATATACTGTTAATAACGATAGAGGAGAATATTTTGTTTCAAATGAGGAGCTTCAAGATTTTTCTATAGGCATTTTGCCCAGTGACGTTTTGAAACTAAAAAGGAGTGATTATAAAACTGGAACTGAAAGAATATATAATAAAAATTATGTCTATGAAAGTTTTAGTGATGGTCCCCAATCTACAACGTATTATTTTAAGGGGAATAAACTTATTTATATAAGGTATATTTCTGTTAGAAACACGGTATTTTTAAAATTTAATTATATGAAAGATGATTTTTCTTCAGAAATTTTTGAAATAAGTAAAGATTTTGTGGAAATTACTTATTAGTAAGTGGTACAATGGGTGTAGGAGGTCTATTATGAAGAAGTTAAAATTTTTAGTTGTTATATTTTTATGTTTATTTTTTATTCCTGGTGTTTCGGCAAAAACAATAAATCATTTTTATGCTGAGGCAGATGAAGATGTTACTTACGAGGAAGAAGTAAATGGCTCTGTTGCTTTAGCTGGGCAAAATGTGGAATCAAATGGGACTGTTTTAGGAGTTAATTTTTTAGCTGGTAATAAAGTATTACATCGTGGTACAAGCGATTATTTGGTTTCTGCCGGCAATTATATAACGGTTTCCGGTTTGATAAATAATGATTCTATTATAGCTGGTAATATAGTTGTAATTGATAACAATGCTTCTTTGACTAGAGATGTTATTATTTTAGGTGAAGATATTACTATTAAAGGTTCTTTGGGTAGAAATGTTTCTTTATACGGAAGCAAAGTTTCTTTGGAAGGAGCTAAAATAAAAGGAAATGTTAAAGTTTATGCTGAGGAAATTAAGGCTGATAAAGATACTATTATTAGTGGAGTTTTGTCTTATCCAGAGGACGCTAATGTATCGCTTGGCGAGAATATAAAAAGTATAAAGAAGACGGCTGCTATCAATAAAGATGTAACAAATGATTTTGAAACATTTATGATAAATAAAATTTGGTCATTTTTATCTTTATTAGTTATTTTTGCTGTACTTACACTTTTAGCTCCAAGATTATTTGAAAAAATGAATAAGGATTATGAGAAGGTTGATTTTAATAAAGTTGTTGAAGTAATCGCTAAGGGTCTTGTATTTTTAATGATAGTTCCAGTTATAGCAGTATTTTTATTAGTTATACCTTTTTCTCTCGCACTTTCATTAATAATGTTTATTTTGTATTTTATTATCATATATGTTTCTAAGATTTTTGCTATGTATTTATTGGGATTTAAATTGTGGCAGCGATTTTTTAAAAAAGATGGGAACATGCTACTTGTTGGAATACTAGGATTTGTGATTGTGTTTGTTTTAGATTTAATTCCAGGTATTAATTTTATGATTTCTTTATTTACTTTATTAATTGGAGTTGGAATAATATCTGAATTTATATTAAGAAAAAAAGCCTAAGCAATTGTTTAGGTTTTTTTGCGACATAAAAATTGTTTTTACATATAATACATTGAGGTGAATATATGTATAGTGTATATCAAGTACAAGATGGAGAGAATTTAGCTTCTATTGCTAATAAAGTTGGAATTCCTGTGAGTGATCTTGCCAATTTAAATGGAATTATGATTAGTGCGAATTTGAATCCTGGTGATTATATTATTATTCCAAAGATGGAAAGTGAAAATTTATATTTTGATAAGTATGTTATTCGCAAAGGTGATACTATTTATTCTATTGCAAGATCTTTTAATGTAAGTCCTAGTTACTTGCTTAGACTTAACGGGTTAAATGATGCGGATGTAATATATCCTGGTGAATCAATATTTGTTCCTAAGCAAGGTACTTCATTTTATATTACGACTAATGATGATACTTTAAATGATGTTGTGAGAAGTTTAGGCGCTAGTGCTAATGATATTGCAAGTCAAAATAGTACGATATATTTAACTAACGATCAACTTATTGTTTACAAAAAATAAAGAATTTTGGTTCTTTATTTTTTTATCGTCTTTTTTTTTATGGGAATTTGTTATATAATGTTTTAAAGGTGATATTAATGAAAAAACTTCTATTGATTTGTTTTATTATTTTTTTGGCAGGGTGCTCTGTTTTAAAAACATATGATGAAATAAGTTATAAAAATTTGAATAAAATGCTTAATAATAAAGAAGATTTTGTTTTGTTTATAGGCTCTTCTACTTGTAGTGCTTGTGACTCTTATAAATTAACTTTAAATCAGGTTATTTCAAAGTATAATGTTGATATTAAATATATTGATTTGTCAAAATTATCTGAAAAAGAAACAAGTAAGTTAACGGCTATGTTTCCTATTTCTGCCACTCCAACAACAGTATTTGTTAAGGATGGTAAGGAAGAGGATACTTATAATAGGATAATTGGCAGCGTTAAGTATAGTAAGATTGTTCAAAAACTTAAAGAAAACAAATATATAAAGGGATGATAAGATGAGTGAAAATATGATTGAACCAATTAATCCTGATGAATTTCCAATAATTACTAATTATTGTGAAAATTTATCTACAAAAAAGTATGTTACTAATCCAGCTATTGCGAGGGAAGAAGAGATTAAAAAAACTATGTTAGTTTTACTTACGCCTGATAAGTCCGCACTTTTGGTTGGAGCAGCGGGTATTGGTAAGACAGCTGTTGTTGAGGGACTTGCTTATAAAATTCAAAGGGGAGAGGTTCCAAATAGTTTAAAAGGATACAATATTTTAAAAATTAATTCTTCTTCGATGCTTGGAACAATGGTTGTAAATGGTAAGACGGAAACTGTTACTAATTTGGTCGTAAATGAGCTTAAAAGAGCACCTAAAACTATTTTGTTTATTGATGAAGTTCATACGTTAATTGGTGGAGCAGCTGATGGGCCTATGGATTTAGCTAATATTTTAAAGCCGGCTTTGGATCGGGGCGATATTAAAGCTATTGGGGCAACGACGACAATTGAATATGAAACGTATATTGTTAAGGATAGAGCTTTTTTAAGGCGTTTTGATAAAATAGATTTAGAAGAGCCTGACAGAAATGCTACTATTCAAATATTACTTGGAACAATTCCTAGAATAGAATATAAAACAGGTATTAAAATGATAAACAATAATTTTTTAAGGACAATGCTTATGGAATCTATTGTTGATGCAACCTCTACTTATAAGAGAGTTTATGGGCTTTCGGCAATGTATCCAGATGTTTCTTTATCTGTTTTGTCTGGGGCATTTTCAAATGCACTTTTTGAAAATAAGGTTGAAGTTGGAATAGAGGACGTTTATTTTGCTATTAGGGATAGTAAAAGGATTTATCCTGATAGTCGTGTTAAAGAATGCGCGGCTTTTCGTGAAAAATTTGCCAGGATATGTGGAGATGCTGAAATAGTTCTTCCAGATGTTAAATTAGAAGATATTCAAACTGATGAAATTATTTAAATGTATTTATATTATTAGATAGGAGGGCTTTATGAAGAAGGTATCTACAAAAAATTATGTAATTCTTTTTATAGTGCTTATTTGTACTATACTTTTAGTATTTTATATTAGAAGTTGGTATAACACTTCTAAGATTTATTATTCACAAAATTCGGTAATTAAAGATGTGGCTTCGGAGATTAATTATGATGAAATTTTTAATTATACACTTGAAAGTCAAAAATTTATTTTATATGTCTCTTCTGGAAGCAATAATGAAATTAAAAATTTTGAAAGAAGTTTAAAAAGGCTTGTAATTAAACTTGATTTGAATGATGATATTTTATATTTAAATTTAGATAATGTTCAAGATTCTTTTATCGATGATTTGAGGCATAGCTTTGGAGCTAGCGATAATATAAGAAAGCAGATATCTGACAATTCTAATGCCACTATTTATATATTTGAAGATGGTAAAATAATTTCAGTTTTAAATAATGTTTCGGGATTTACTATGAAGCAAATTGAAAGTTTTATTAAGAAGAGTGGTTTTGATGATTAATGTAGTTTTATATGAGCCTGAAATTCCGCAAAATACAGGCAATATTATGCGTACTTGTGCAGCCACTAATAGTAAGTTGCATTTGATAAAGCCTTTAGGTTTCAGTCTTGATGAAAAAGTTGTTAAAAGAAGCGGCGCGAATTATATAGATGAGTGTGATTATGAAATATATGAAAATTATGAGGACTTTTTAAGTAAAAATGATGGCGTTTTTTACTTTTTTACAAGATATGGTCAAAAGCCGCCTACTGATTTTGATTATAGTGATAAATCACAAAACATATATTTAGTATTTGGAAAAGAAAGCACAGGAATACCTAAAGAAATCTTAAAAAAACATTTAGATAAATGTGTTCGTTTGCCAATGACTGATAAAGTTAGGGCTTTAAATTTATCCAATTGTGTTGCGGTTATGGTTTATGAGGTTTTAAGACAGCAAGATTATAATGATTTACTTAGATATGAGCCTTTTAAGGGTAAGGATTATTTAGATTTATAGATTTTGTTATTGCACAAAGATGTTAAAAATGTTATGATATTTTTAGGATATGGAGGGGTATTATGAATATATTAACTAATTGGTTATTTTGGGTTATATTAGTATCAATTATATTTATTTTAGCGTTGATAGGATATTTAACGGAAAATGTCAAAAAATCCAAGGATAAACAAGAGGAAAATGTTTCTCAGCCAGAGTCAGTGGCTGAAGAACCAGTTCAACCAGTACAAACATTTACTAATGAGCCTTTATCACCGGCTGAGCCTAGTGGTGTGCTTAATTTAGATAATGGTACTTGGAGTAATGAAGTAAAAGTAGAGCCTACTCAGGTGGCTAATGATGATTGGTCAGTAATGCCGCAAGCGGCACCTATACAACCTGAAATGACACAGGTTCAAACACCAATTCCAGCTGCTGCGCAAACAGCACCAGCTATGCCTGATGGGCAGCCAGCTATAGTAGAACCGTTAGCTACGTCTGCTGCTCCAGCGGTAGAGCCTGTGCAAACAGCACCTGTTAATCAGGATCCTGTTGCTTCACAAACGCAGACTATGCCAGTGCAACCTAACGGTACTCAGCAGCCTGTTCAAACAAATAATAGTTCAGAAATATGGAAATAGTTTTCCATGTTTTTTTTAAATATCTGTAATTGTTCTTTCATATGTTTTCTAATTATGGTATAATTTAATAGTATTAGGAGGTAAGATATGACAGTTGAATCTTTAAGTGAAATGGTTAGAAAACTTGTTGATGTTCTTTTAGTTTGGGCATTATTTTACTTTATATTAAAAAGTCTAAGAAAAAATATGAAAATGGTTATGCTATTTAAAGGTATTTTGATTATAGCGCTAACTAAGGTATTATCTTCTTGGCTTGATTTAGTTACCATTGGTTATTTTATTGACTATGTTATTGAGTGGGCGCCGCTTGCTTTAATAGTTATTTTTCAGCCGGAGATTAGAAATGCTTTAGAGCAGTTAGGACGAGCCCAGTTTTTTAGAAAACGAAAAGCGTTATCTTTATCTGAACTTGAACGATCAGTTAGTGAAATAGTTAACGCGGCTGATTATATAAGGAAAATGCGTATGGGGGCATTAATAGTTATCGAGAGAGATAATACATTAGCTAATTATGCGGAAAAAGCTCAGAAAGTTTATGCGGACATTTCAGGCCCATTACTTGCTTCAATTTTCTTTAAGAATAATCCACTTCATGATGGAGGAGTAATAATTCAAGGTGATAAAATTGTTTGTGCGGGAGCGGTTTTCCCTACTAGTGATAGTATAGCTATAAGTAAAAGGCTTGGTACTCGTCATAGGGCTGCGCTTGGAATTGCGGAAAGAACTGACTGTGTGGCTTTAGTGGTTTCTGAAGAAACTGGGCGTATGTCTATAGCAATGAATGGTGAACTTGTTTATAATCTTTCCCTTGATGAAGTGAAAATACGTTTAATTGAAGCGCTAGCTCCTTCAGGGCAAATTTTAAATAGTGTGAGAGAAGGTGCTAACAATGAATAAAAAACTAGGATTATTTGGGAAACTATTTAGATTTATTGATAGAAAGATTGTTGTACCTATTACGAGATTTTTGATGCGTATTGTTAAGTGGTTTAGTAATTCTAATAAAACTTTAGAAACGTGGCTTTCTAGGAGTAATACGCTTTTATTTATTTCACTTTTTTTGGCAGTTTTGATTTTTATTGTTATTGATCAAAAAATGACATTATTTACTAATACTAGTGCGGAGGTTTTAAAAGATAGGGAAATTACAGCTATATATAATGAAGAGGCTTATGTTATTGAAGGCCTTCCTGAAAAGGTTGATGTTACTTTAATGGGCAGTCGTTCTGATTTATTTATTGCTAAACAATCTACGGCAAAAGTAACGGTTGATCTTACAGGACTTAAGCCAGGCACGCATAAAGTTAATATTGAATATGCGGCACCGACTGGGGCAATTGATTATAGTGTTAATCCTTCTGTCGCTAATGTAAATATTTATCGAAAGGTTTCTGAATCTAAAACTGTTACGGCAGATTTGCTTAATCAGGATAGTTTAGATGCAAAGCTTGTTATTGAAGATGTTACGCCTTCAACAGATACGGTTGTTATAAAAGGAACTGATGATGAAAATGCTATAAATAGTCTTAAAAAGGTGGCAACGGTTAAGGCGCTAGTTGATGTTGAGAGTTTGACTTTAAATGATGCAGGAACTATTAATGTTAAAAATATTCCACTAAAGGCTTATGATAAAGATGGGAATATTTTAAATGTGGAGATCGTTCCAGAAAAAATAAGTGTTGATTTAGAGGTGGCTTCGCCTAGTAAAATTGTACCTATTAAAGTTATACCAAAAGGTGAAATTGAAAATGGTAAAGCTATTAGTTCTATTAATATTAGTGAGCCTAATATCGTTGTTTATGGTAAACAGAGTGTTTTGGATAATTTACAAAATGTTCCAGTTACGGTTGATGTTGATAAATTGAGTTCAAATAAGGAGTATAAGCTTGAACTTAAAAAGCCTAAGGGAATTAAATCAATGTCACTTAACAATGTTTCTGTTGCAATTTCTTTAGGTGAAGCTTCATATAGGGATATTGATAATATTAATGTCGATGTTCGTAATCTTGATGATAGATATACTGTCCAAGGACTTAGCGAAGATGATACTAAGGTAACGGTTAATGTCAAGGGTGTTGATAGTATTATTAAAGCTCTTACTAGTGAAGATGTTAAGGCATATATTGATCTTAAAAATTATAGGCCAGGCGATCATGAAGTTCAGGTTAAGGTTGAAGGAACTGACTCTAGAGTTCAATATTTGTCTAAAAAGACTAAGGTTAAGATACGAGTTGTCGAAAAGTAGCCGTTTGGCTACTTTTGTTGACTTTGAGTAAAAAAAACGATATTATTATATTGAAAGGTGTGATAAAGTGGTTACAAAATTGAAAAACACTTTAATAGCAACGTCTATATTATATTTGGTTGTTGGCATTTTTATGTTGATTTTCCCCGATGTAGTTAGTGATTTTATTTGCTATTTAGTTGGTTTTATGTTTATGTTTTTTGGAGTAGCAGGTGTTGTTACTTATTCTAAAACTGAGGTGAAAACACCTTATACTAGTTCTATATTAGTTTTAGCAATTATTTTAGGTGCTTTTGGAATTTATATATTCTTAAATCCAAAAACTTTTGCATCTTTTATTCCATTAGTTATTGGTATATTTTTAGTAGCTGATTCTATAAGTAAGCTATCGATGTCACTTGATTTAAGAAAGCAAGAATATAGTAATTGGTGGCACATGCTTATTGTGTCATTTGTTGTTTTAATTTTTGGACTTATAATTGTATTTAACCCGTTTGAGGTTATTACTATTACAATTAGAATGATTGGGGCTATGCTTATTGCTGATGCTTTATCAAATATATATACAATTTATAATTATTCAAGAATTTAAAAAAACTTCCATGGAAGTTTTTTTTAATGATCTTCAATATGATTAAATAATATTCCAATATTGATAACGCCGGCGATACCTACTAGGATATATACTATTTTTTCGAGGATGCTTCCGTCACCAAAAATGGTAGATACGAGATTAAAATCAAACAATCCAATTAATCCCCAGTTAATAGCACCGACAATTGTCAATACTAAGCATGCTTTTTGTAATGTTTCCATTTTTCCACCTTCCTTTTTCTATAACTATCATATCC
>AUXO014403137.1_pt1 | contig 17371 bp, 14 predicted proteins | sample 768731 | NCBI WGS metagenome assembly AUXO01 (sample SAMN02715735, study PRJNA202380) | gut metagenome | biome: sheep rumen | host: Ovis aries | place: New Zealand: Palmerston North
TTAAGGGTGAAATGCCACCATTCACAGTCTATCGGTTCAAAGCCATGACGCATCATCACATTTTGCAAAAGCATCCTGTTAGCATACTATTCTTGTGTAACAGCCTTGGAATCCGGATGTGATATTTCACTGAACAAGTCGAACGGACTGCCCATATCCAGTTCTTTGCCGGTTGTCATGTCCAGCAAGGTCAGGTCAACTGTACTGCCACGGCTGTGACTGGATTTGCTTGCAATAAAGCCTTTAGCAAACAGTTCCTGCTTTTCCAGTTCGGGGTAAAAATAAGGCTTCATGCGCAAATCAAGGTCTTCGATTCCCCACATTACAAAATGTTTTACAGCACATGCCGGACGATAGGCATCAAACACCTTCAGCCGATACCCCTGTACAATCATTTCATTGCTGACGGCAAGCAAAGCTCTTGCGGCTTCTCTGGTGATAAGAGCGCATGGTTCTTCATAGCCGTTGATACGGTCGCCAATAAAATTATAAGTAGAATAATAGCGGATTTCCTGAACGATAGCAGGCACTTTTCAGCCAGCACAACAAAGCCGGAAGAGTCCATTGCTATTTTTCTTTCTGCATCAGTCATGAATATCCCTCCTGAATAAAAATTTCGTTGTTCTTATGACTGCGGAATATAGGTAACATCATCACCGTAAATTGTTTTCCAGTCATTTTTCATGGAAATCGGTACCCAGTCATATTCTTCACAGAGTCCAAACATTTTCTGTGCTTTTTCCTCGTTGCCGTTTTCACGTTCGGTATCGTCACAGCAAAGCATGAATGCAAGGCTTTTATATTTATTATTACTGGTTGCATACTCTGCCATGCTGGCATCACCGGTACTGTTGCCGAAAGAAAGAACAGGCTGCTGACCGATTTCCTGATTGATGACAGTCACTTTGTTCATTTTAAGATTTTTGATAATAAACTCACCACCAAGCACAAGTTTATCATTATCATCGAACACATAGTTCAGACCGTCTGTATCTCCCTGGTCTGGGGCAACGACAGTTTCATCAGAACCGATAATCTGTTTATTTGGCAAATCGAGCGGAGAATCGTACAGGATACCCCGGACAATAAATCTGTCCGTACCGCTGACAACGTATACTGTAAACTGATTTTCTTTCAGATAATCCACAATTTCGAGCATAGGCTGATAGAACCCTTCGCCACGGTTCATTCCCTCATAGCTGGGCATCGGCTGCTTTTTAAATTCCTGAATATAATGATTAAATTCCTCCATTGTCATTCCGGCAAATGCAGAGGCAACGGCTTTTCCGTGGTCAATTTCCAGACCTTCAAAGGATTCTCCTGTTTCGTTCTGGATTTTGATTTTTTCGGCAGTTTCTTTTTCAAATTCGCTTGCTTTTGTGATATAGTCCGGGTCTTCCAGAACACGATATTTCAGCAGAGTGTAGTCAAAATAATTGGGGTCAGTCTCACAGAAAAGCGTACCATCCAAATCAAATACAGCGATTCTGTCTTCCGGCGGAATATAGTCTGCGCTGCCTTCTGCGGTAATGGCGGACATATACTCTGTCAGCTGTACTTTAGCTGGAGCAGTATCCTCCCAGAGAGAAAGAACGTTTTCGTTATCAGCAGATACTTCAGTCAGAAGTGTTTCTGTTTCGGCAGCATTCTCTTGTTCCACAGCTGATTCTGTTACAGCAGCATTTTGTGTTTCTGCGGTATTCTGGGCTATTTCAGACTGACGATTTTTCCAGCCCACACCAAGTGCATAGCATGTACTTTCTGCTGCTATGATACAGATTGCAGCAATAGCGACAGGCTTCCAGATATTTTTAGAATGATTCATAATAATTACCCCCTCGAATTACCATTTTAATACAATTTTGAAATTTTTGGCATTGCCAAGACATTTATTTCAGATACTAATAAACTAATGATTTTTTCATATCAGCCACTTCCGTGTCATAATTTTTATGAAAGCTTTAAAACATACTGCAACCCATCACAGCGGCAGCGACCTTTACAGACAACGCAGTAATAATTTTCGTAATGATACCACGGCATTTTCAGTCGGTATAAAAACTTGAAACCATTGTCAATGTGCAGTTTTTCTGCCGGAACAGAACCATTATACTCCCATAGCAAAGAAGTAATCAAGCCGTATTTTCTGCATGATTTAATATCTGTCAAAGCAATCTGAAATAATTTTTTGCCGATACCGCTTTTCTGACAGTCTTTTGCAATACACATACTGCGGCATTTGAGTATTTTTTTCCCGTTTGCCATGTCAAGCAACTGCCAGACAGAAATTTTTGTCTGGTCTGCCAGCAGTTCAATCGGTTCTTCTCCAAACAGCAGAATTCCACAAAGTGTGCCGTTTTCTCTTCTGGCAGCATAAAATAATTCTTTTCCGTCAGTAATATAATGCTGGATTTGTTCTTCTGTCATATATCCTTCGCCCAAATTTTCGTCAAACATTTCCATTAGAACAGGAATATCTTGTTCCTGCACATATTTAAGATTCATAATTTGTTTTTCCTCCGTTTGCAATTAGATAAATCACCATTCCAATTATCAGAAATATACTGAAAACGGCAATATTTCCGGCGGCTGAAACCATTGTCGGACCTAATGTCTGTCCTACTCTGGACAGAAGAATGTAGATAATCAATGCACTGTTATCTGAATAAGAATGTTGCCCTTTGGTTTTGGAAAATGCATCCATAATAACAGTCAGTCCGAATGAATCCAGAATTCCGCAAATGATAACTGCAAGAGCCAATATTTTCATAGAAGGAAACAGCATATATACTAAAATCATAGCTGCTGTCATCAGGATATAAATAAGCGTGCTTTTAAATGCGGACATTTTGGAAAGTACCAAATCTGTGAAAAACGGCCCTGCATAAGCAGAAAGCAGATAATTCAACAGCATCAGCACAGAAGTTACTGTTGAGGAATAGCCATAATCTTCCACATCAAGCTGAAATACATAAGAAATAAACACAGAACAGGCATAAACAGGAACAAGCAGACAGAACAGAAATAACACTGCCTGTTTATTTTTCAAAACAGAAATCATATCAGAAAGCTTGCCGATTGTAAGTTTCCCTTCTACCTGCACATATTTCAGCATCAAAAGAGCCGACAGCAAAAAAGCAACAGAAAATAAATAAATATACTGATAAGAAACTTGTCCTGCCAGAATACCACCCAGAATAATTGCCATGCACTGCCCGACAAAAGCACCGCTGTTGACATAGACAAGTGCCTGCATCCGCTGTTTTTCTTCTTCAAACAGAAAGGCATAATAACGTATGCCAATAAACAGCATTCCTGCTCCAAATCCTGAAACTGCAAATCCTATCAGCAATGTCCAGTAAAAAACAGAAAAGCCTTTTATCACATTTCCTAAAAGAAGAAACAGAATGCCACATTTCAGATAATCCGTAAAAAGTTTTACTTTTTGAAAAACTTTTCCGGATACCAGTACTCCCACTGCCATCATTGCGGAAGAAATCGTAATCGGAAGGCTTAAATTAAACTCAGAAAGTATATCTGCCTGTACCAGTAAATGGCGGATAAAGACGGCACTGAATGTATCTCCGATAGAAGAAGCAAAGAAACAGAGCAACAAAATCAACCGGACTACTGCATTTTGTTTTAAAAATTCAAATTTATTCATTTTATACTGTTCCTTCCTGCTTTTCTTTTTCGTTTGTCTGTTGCCAGTTAAATAAAAATAACCTGTATTCTGTCAGAATCAAAACCGAAAATGTCAGCAGCAGAACAGTCTGCAAGGTATAATCCAGAATGACTTTTTTTCGGTAAGAATCAGAAGAAATGCAAATTACTTCTGCATGTTCTAACTGAATCTGTTCTACTTCTGGAATCATATCCGTATATCTGGAAAGATATTGTTCTGTTTCATAAATTTGGTCTTCAGGAACACCTAAAGCAGTCATCTGGCTGAAGTCAGCACGGACAGAACAGCGGATTGCCTCAAACACAGTATTCAGACTGTCACAGTATGCCTGATAGCCGCCAAATCCGATAAAACTACCAAACAGCATAATCCACACAACCAGCAGAATAAAAGAAGCATGAAATGCATTTTTCTCACTTTTGAGTATATTCCAGAAAAAAATTACCAGCAGATTCACGACAGCCACGCCTGCCAATGCAAATCCGACAAATTTTCTGATATAGGCAGTCATTTTTTCTTTGATTGTTTCCATGTCACTTTTCACCAGAATTGCAGCATTTTCACTCAGTTGGTACATACAGTATAAGTTCATACCCAGCGTTTTGTTTTCTCCGGGAGTCATCACACAGACATTTTTTTCCGGAAGCTGAACAGAGGTTGCAAAAAGAATTTGATTTTCTGCTGAAATAATATACAAGTCCTGAATATTCTCAAATGTTTCAGTCACAGAATGCAGCTGCTGTTCCATGCCATAGAACGTTTCGATTTTTTTGCCGAACTGCATACTATAATTAATATTATAAATAAAATCTGCCAGTTCAACACCAATGACATTCTGTTCTGTTTTTTTCAGATTAGAATAATACATCATCACACCAAGCGAAAAAGTAACAAACGTCATGATAAATACAAGTAGTGTAATTATAAACTTTACTTTATTTCTCATACTTTTCTCCTTGGTATACTTTATCAGCAATCAGATAAATGCGCATGGGAACAACAGTATTTGTTTTTTCAATCGTATCTTGATTTAAAGAAATATGTGGCGTAATTAAAAATACTTGCTCCAGCTTGTCTATTGGTATGCCGTTCATATAATCGTGCAGTGTTTTTGCCGCAAATTGTCCTTCTTCTTTTGCATCGGACATAGTAATATGCATCATTGCGCCATATGCCACCTGACTTTCTGAAGTTTCCGCAACAGTAATAATGCCAGCCTGATGGACTTCTTCCAGCAGCCACGGAAGTTTTTCATCTTCAATCATACCCGTTGTAATATACAGCACATCAATACTGGGCAGCAAAGAATGATAAGCATTTTTTAATTCCTGATAATATCTTGTATAATTCTGTTCATTTTCCGGTTCTTTGACATGTCGTCTGTGAATATTGAATCCATAGAGTTTGCTTAATTCTTCAAGCTGTCGAATTCCGGAATAACTGTAAGCAGCATCAGAATCCTCATAAACTACGCCGACAGAATTAAATTTTGACATTTCATAGGCAAGTTCAATCTGTCTGCGGATTCTGCCGGGGTCAACATGTGCAAACGAATGTGTATTATAGCGTTCTGTTTCGCTTTTGACGATACCTGCACTGACGGGGTCAGCACTTGCAAATACCATATAGTCAAACGAAAATTCTTCTGCATGTTGTGTCAGCCATACTCCTGCTGAAGTACCGAACACCAGCAGCAAGTCAAAATCCTCCTGATTTAAAAACGCTGCCTGCATCTGCTGTGCATTCATGGCAGCCATATTATAAAAACAATTTTCTTCAAATATCAGGTGTTCTTGCTGTGAACTTTCACAGATATGCTTCCACACTTCTTCTGTAGTGCTGCCATCACTCTGGTATGCCTGAAAGCCTTCTTCCTGCAATGCATCTGCCATAAAAGAAAGCTGTTCTGTAAAAGCGTTATACTCTTCTGCAATCATACAGCCAACTCTGACCTGTTCCCGTGGCTGATAACTTTGTACTGTTTTCTGTTCTGCTGTTTCACAGGCAGTGAAAGAAAACAGGAAAAGCAGTGCTGCACTAAAACAGCAGAATATTTTCTGCATGGTTGTTTTTCGCTCCTTTCAAGTACAATTTCGTCAGGCAGAAAGAAGCCTGCCCAACGAAACTGTATCAAAACTGAATTATTCCGATGATTTTTGATTTTCGTTTCCAAAATAACGAATGCAGAGCATTGTCAAGTCATCAAACTGCGGAGCTTCTCCGACAAATTTATCTACATCTGCACGGACATTGCTGAGAATATTTTTCGGGTCTGTCTCCGGATTCTGATTTAATGCAAGAATCATCCGGTCTGTACCATACAGTTCATTTTGTGCATTCGTTGCTTCCGGAACACCATCTGTATAAACAAACAGACAATCACCTTTTTTGAGCTGAATCTCATATTCTTTGTAACGAACCTTGTTCATTACACCGACTACTATGCCATGCTTATCTTTAAACAGTGCAAATTTGTCGCCGGCAGACTGGATTGCCGGATATTCGTGACCGGCATTTGCTGCCACAATCTTGCCTGTAGAAATTTCCATAATACCGAGCCATATTGTAACAAACATACCTTCTGCATTGCTTTCCAAAAGCAGATTATTCACTTCTTCCAGAATTGCCTTAGGAGAATCGCACATCTGTGCATGGTCTTTAATCAGTGTTTTAGAAATTACCATGAATAAAGCAGCCGGAACACCTTTTCCGGATACATCACCGATAACCATTGCTAAATGGTCATCATCCAGCATAAAGAAATCATAGAAGTCACCGCCGACTTCTTTTGCCGGAGTCATAGAAGCATAAATTTCAAACTCTGTCCGTTCCGGAAACGGCGGGAACACAATTGGAAGCATATCTGCCTGAATCTGTGTAGCAACGGAAAGTTCTGTACTGATACGTTCCTTTTCGGCAGTAATTAATGTAATATCCTGAATATAATTCTGAATGCGCTGTGTTAAATGACTGAATTTGCTTGCGAGTATATTAATTTCATCGACAGACTGTTTTTCCCACTGAAATTGCAGATTTTCGCCATCTAATTCATGTACTTTTTCACTGAGTTTATTAATCGGTGCAACTAATTTATTGGTCAGTCTGCCTTTAATAATAGTCGATATCAGAATCGTGACACCCAATAAAAGTAGAAGTCCACCAAAAGAAATTGCAAAAACTCCTGTTGCTACCTCCATCATTTGTTCTGCCTGTGAATCCAGTTCTGCTCTCAGTTCTTCTGTAGATTCCTGTATCACAGATGCTGGCACAACAGAAGCATAAATCCAGTTGACACTGGAAATTTTTGCACAGAAAACATATTGTTCTTCGCCATTAATCTGGATATTTTTCATCGTGCTTTTCTGTGTTTCATCTTCAATAAAACTCTGAAGCAAACTTTTTAAATCTGCATTTTCAGTTTTAAACAAATTATTGGGATTATCTTTGGAAGCAACTAACTCACCGCTTTTTGCAGAACTGTCAATCACAATACCATTGGAATCAATAATCAGGTCTGTTCCCTGTTCAATAACAGGCGAAACCAGTGCTTTCAAATCATCCAGCAGCATTCCGACACCAACTACACCCTTAGGCTGTGAATCCTGAAACACTGCCGCAGAAGCAACAATTGCATATTCTCCGGTTGAATCATCAATGAAAATATTGGAAAAATGCACTATCTGCGGAATATTGTTTAATGCCCCAACATACCATGGACGGTTCTGGACATCAAATGTTTTTGCATTTCCGTTTTCATCAAGTGAATATTTTGCCAAATTATCAACTTGTACCATAATACCAGATTCTGTGGCAATATAATCTGATGTGACATTTTCATCCTGCAAATTAATTGCCATCAGCAGTCCGCTGAGATTGCCGAGCATTCCTGCTTCTTTCTGAATATCCGGAGCACTGGGGTCTACGCCGGAAGAATAGGTAGTATATGCTATCAATTCGTTTGTATTTTTAGGTGGGTCTATGACGATTTGCCCATAATGTTCCGGAGTCATATAGATAAATTCTGCCGTCTGCCGCAACAAAATCACTTTGTCACGCAGTGACTGGAAATATGTATTGGCATTTTCTGCTTTTGCAACAATAGTAGCATCCATATTTTCAGAAACCAACTCATCATTTGCCTGCATAGAAATGTTTGTCAGTTCCTCGTTGCTTGCAATATTAATCGAAGTCATCATTAAATTGACAATAATCATCAGAATAATAAATGCCAAGAATACAATTATAAACACAATGCTTAAAAGAAGAGCGAATGCATTGTTAATTTTTTTTCTGAACGAACTTGATTTCACAATTTTAGATTTTTTAGAACTCATAAATCCAACTCCTTACATATAATCTGTCAAGGCAGAAAAACAAGACAAAGCGCAGTAAACCTTTTGTATTATTGCGCTTATTTCAAAAATCAGCATAATTTTTGAAAGCCTGAAAATCGCATAAACTGGTTTGATACTGCCGCCTTGCCTCAATCATGATTTTCCTTGTGAAAGTACATGCCGGAGAAAATTCACTGTTTTTTTTAGAATAAAGCAGATAATCTGCAACATTATCGGCAAGCACAGTGATTGCTACAAAGTTTTTCAGTGGTTCTGCTATAGAACCATCAAAACTGTGACTTATCGTGACTTCAATTAGATGAATGTTATAAAATTATCGCAGCCAGTCATTTCAATCACAGACTGTACCTCTTCAGAAACGTCTTTCATAAAAATTTCGACATTTGTACCGAGTTTCTGTTTTGAAAAAATGATAATTCTCAGACCAGCACTGGCGATATATTCCAGTTCGCTTGCCTCAAAAGTGACTTTTCTGACATCTTTGTTCTGATATTCGCTTATTTTAGCGTGAAGCTGGGGGGCAACAGTAGCATCAAGTCTGCCCTTGAGCTTTATGGTCAGTTCGCTGTTAGTTTCTGTAATATTGAAATCAAACATAGTTAATTCCTCCTGATAATCTCCATCTTTTTTATTTTTTTTGCTGCGGATTTTTGCCGATTAGCAACATTAAGCTTCTTGGCATCAAGTGTATCTGGTTTTCAGCCTTAGTTTCATTCAGTGATTCATCGCCGCTGTAAACCACAACCTGCCATTCCATTCCTTCCGGAATGATAGGAAGTTTCATATCATGTTCTTCCCAGTGCGCATTGACTGCACAATAAATAAATGCATCTTCTTCTACCGGATAATCTTTCTGTGATTCAGCATACATAAAGCCGAATGTCAGGAAAGGTTCAGAAATATTCAAAGCCCATGGATTGATACCATGAAAAGAAAGTTCCGGATAGTCTGTGCTGTTTTTATCAGTATAGAAATCTGTTCTGCGGAGAACAGGGTGTGCTTTTCTGAAAGCAATCAATGTTTTAAAAAATGTGAATATATCCTTATTTTTTTCTATTTTTTTCCAGTCAAGCCATGAAATCGGGTTATCCTGACAATAAGCGTTATTATTGCCGAACTGTGTATTGAGCATTTCGTCTCCGGAAAGCAGCATCGGGATACCACGACTTAATAGTAATAATGCTGCTGCGTTTTTCACCTGCCGTCTGCGGAGTGCATTAATTTCAGCATTATCTGTCTCGCCTTCTGCACCACAGTTCCAACTGTCATTATTATTGCTTCCGTCACGGTTATCTTCACCATTGGCTGAATTATGCTTTTCGTTATAGGAAACCAAATCATAAAGTGTAAAGCCGTCATGGCATGTGATAAAGTTAATAGATGCTTCTGTGCTGCGATTACTATAAAGGTCCGGAGAACCTTGCAGACGATAGATGAGTTCCGGACCGCATTCTGCACCGCTTTTGACAAATTTACGGACACAGTCACGATATTTTCCATTCCATTCTGCCCAGCGTCCCCATGCTGGAAAGTTACCGACCTGATATAAACCACCGGCATCCCATGCTTCTGCAATCAGTTTGCTTTTGCCGAGTACAGCATCATGAGCCAGTGCTTCCAGGAGCGGTGGTGAAGTCATCGGCGCACCGTTTTCATCTCTTGAAAGAATGGAAGCCAAATCAAAACGAAAACCATCAATATGATAATCAGAAACCCAATAACGCAGACAATCCAGAATGCAGTTACGGACAACTGCATTATTACAGTTCATGGTATTGCCGCATCCGCTGAAATTATAATAATATCCTTCTGGTGTCAGCAGGTAATATGTTCTGTTATCAATACCCCGATAAGAAATATAAGGACCTTGTTCATTTCCTTCTGCCGTATGATTAAATACCACATCAAGAATGACTTCAATACCAGCTTTATGGAGCTGCTTGACCATATTTTTGAGTTCTTCCGCAGCCAGTCCGAATGGTGCAGAAGCTGCATAACCTGCTTTAGGGGCATAGAAATTCACTGTAGAATAGCCCCAGTAATTATAGAGCTGTTCACCATTATGGTTTCTGCTGTTTTCAAATTCATCAAATTCAAAAATGGGCAGGAGTTCAATGCAATTGACACCTAATTCCTTCAGATAAGGAATTTTTTCAATCAGTCCTACAAATGTACCTTTATATTTGACATTACTGGACTCATCTCTTGTAAAGCTGCGGACATGCATTTCATAAATAATCAGGTCATTCATGGGAATTTCGAGTGGTTTGTCCCCTTCCCAGTCATAATCTTCCGGAATGACTTTTCCACGGTGCTGAAACTGATTGGAGAAGTCGGGAACTTCTCCCCATTTCTCACGTCCGCTGACCAGTTTTGCATAAGGGTCAAGCAGGATTTTTGTTTTATCAAACCAGTATCCTTCCTGTGGTGCATATTTTCCGTCAAAGCGATAGCCATATTCTAAATTTTCATAATCCAGACCATAGACAATCATGGAAAAGACATTACCAATCCGGAATTCTTCCGGAAATGGAATTACTACATAAGGTTCAGAATCTCCATTATGATACAGAAGCAGTTCACATGCTTCTGCATCTTTGGAAAAGACAGAAAAATTAATAGCATCGTTACTGATAATGCTTGCGCCGAATGGTCTGACTCTGCCACAACGATATTTTATTCCATTCAGTTCATGTGTAGGGCAATCATCAATTCTAATCATAGTATCACCACCAATTATTTTTTAAAACAAAGAAAAATTAAGAAGCTGTTCACAATCAACAACCATATTATATCATATCGCTTAAAATTTGTCAAGGGTTATACATAGCATGAAACTGTTTATCTGTATAACAAGCACGCAGTAATATTACAAGAGGATTTCCGCCTTTGATGCGTCAAAGTTCTTCTGAAACCGTCTTTATAGTTTTCTTGCAGAACACCATTATACACAACCAGCTTTCATTTCCTTGTCGACACCATTTTCCTAATGTATAAATTTTTCAGTTAAAATCTGTTTTGTAAAAATTTGTAAAAACTTTAGAATGCTTATTAATAATTTATGAATCTGGTATGTTACGTTTTCGGACTGTGTTCATTATTTTTTCATGAATTAAAATATCGTTTACAAGGGAAAACGCCTGCTTCCAACGTATATTTTTGTATACATTTAATATAAAAAATACACATTTTTCATATTTTTTTGTTTTTATAGTCGAGGTGTACATAAAATAACCATTAAATTTGTTCATCATTTATTTAAAAAACGCTTGACAAATCTTGAATAAAGTGTTAAAATATATACAGTAAAATAAATAAAAAATACTAACATATTTTAAAAGGAGTTGTTAATTATGAAAAAAATGAGAAATTTACTGACCGCACTGATGGCTGTTGCCATGCTCGCAGGCACTTCTTCTGTATCTGCTTTTGCTGCTGAACCGGAGGAAATTGCTGCTGCAAATTATGCTTATACTGTAGACGGAGAAAATTTCAGCTTCTATGATTATCAGCATCAGATTAGCATTACAGATGGCACACTGAAGAATAATAAAGATATTTCTTTCTATGGTTTAAATGATGCCGGCAATCTTGCTGTTGTATATTTTAATGTAGAAGCCAATGAAGGCAAGAGCGTTGTTGCTGAAAACGGTTCTATGGTTTATACTACCTATGCAAATGGAGAAACCTCAGAAGTTTCTCGTGAAGTCGGTACAACAGATTTGTTCGGCTTTGATATGAGCTTTGCTGACAGCTCTATGGCAGGCATGATGAAAGTATTCAATGCCAGCTTAGGTGGTTTCTTACAGGCATATTCTTCTTCCGTGGCTGACTATTCTGCAATCAGCAGTTCCGGCAGTTTATCCGGCAAGGTAGAATATGTGCAGGCAAAACCGCAGAAATTAATTTTAATGGACGATAATTACATTACCAATCAGGACGGTTCTGCCAATGAGGCTTTCCTTGCGAATGAATGGGGCATTTACAGTGGTTATCAGGTACTTGATGATGCTGATTACAATTCTTTCTGCTTCTTTGGTACACAGGGCGATGTATATTATTATGGCTATGCAAAAACAGAAACAGGTTATAAAGTTGTCAATATGAAGGGTACTGTCACAGAAGTGGACGACAGAACCAAACAGGTTTCTCTCCAGCCGGTAGATATGAGACAGACTTCCGATAATGCTTCCCAGTATATCACCAAAATGGCAAGCAACCTGATGGCTGCACAAGGCAAAACAAGCCTGAATCTGGATACTCTGGAATTATATTCAACTTATCGTTTTGTTGGCAGACGCCGCCAGTATGTGATTGAAGCTTCTACTTCTACCGCTTCTGGTACTCTGGTATATGAAAACGGTGCATACACTGGTACACTGACAGACGAAAACGGTAATACAGAAGACCTTTCTGTAAAAATTAATGGCTGGGACTATGTTGTTACTTCTCAGTCTTCCGGCGTATTCACAGTAGAACGTTACTTAGGTTTCAGCAGCTCTCTTGCAGATGCCAACCCTGCTGCACAGTATAGTTATTATTACTACTATTTCCCGATGGACTGGCTTTGGGATTCCTGCTGGAACTGGGGCTTTGACTACAGCAATCCGTGCAATATCTTTAACTGGTGTAATTTCTGGAACTGGGGTTAATTTCTGTAAACTATTATAAATATAAGATAAATAAATGCGAGCATTGCTGAAAAGCAATGCTCACATACTCCTGTTAAATTACAGAAAGGGGAATGTTCCATGAAAAATATATTTCACTCAAATAAACCAAAAAACGAAGAACCCGAGGGATTTAATCCAAAAATTTACACTTTTATTGGTTCTTTTTTTGCAATACTTTCGCTTATCAATCTTGCTGTTGTCATTTTTGCGTTCAACCGCTCCGGCTACGGACTGTATCATGCAGAAGATGCCGTGACACATATCGCCAATATTGAACAGCATCTCCAGAATATGAACGAAAGTGTTCTGAACATTGTTGTACATAAGGACAACGTTCAAACCATCCGTAATGAAACAAACAAAATTTACAGTGAATTTTCACGTCTGAATGATGAAGCAGCGATTCTCCGCAGTATTGACCTGTCTAATGTTGATGCCACTATCACAAGTGACTTTGAAAATGCCATGGTAAAAGTAAATAATTATCATGATGCACTCCTGACTTATACTAAAATGTTTCAGGATTATGACGAAACCAGTGCAGCCGACAAAGAAATGCTCGCCTATTTTATGAATATTATCGGCACTCGGTACGAACTTGAAATTGAGCCATTAAAAAATGATGCTACCACTGCCATGAGCAGCGTTGTAGAACATCAGAATAAATCCACTTACACATTCTTTGTAAAAATCGCACAGGAATTCCTGTTTGTGATTGGTTTTATGCTGCTCACTATGTCTGTTGCTCTGAATACTATCAGATATATGAAAAATAAGGCAAGAAAAGATGCTGCTGAAATTCAGCAGAAAAAGAGAGATGCACTGGAAACTGCCCAGGAAGCTTCTCATCTCCGCAAAAAAGCTGTTGCCATTGCCTATACTAATGTACTGACTGGCTTTAAAAACCGCTATGCTATGGAAGAAGATATTAAAAAACGTCTTCAGACGGAAGATTTTACAGTTTCTGTCTTTACACTTGACAATTTCCATGAACTAAATGAAAACTACGGACGTAATTTCGGCGATATGTATCTTGCAGAAATTGCAGATATTCTCAGAAAAAATTATTCTGAAATGTTTGATATTTATCATACAAACATAGATGAATTCAGTTTTGTTCTGAAAAAATATCAGAATCAGGAAGAAGCAGACAATCTCATCACACAGATTATCGAAACGCTTTCTGCTCCGATAGAAGTTTCAAAATTAAAAATCAAGCTTGAAGTTTCAGGCTGTATTTATCGTTACCATGCCAGTGAACGTCTTGGAATTGATTCTCTGTTTGTTAAGATTGACCAGGCTATCAAGAAGGCAAAGGGAAGAAATGAACACGGAGTACTAGAAGTAGGTAATGTATAGGTTCAGGAAAAAATTCTGAAAATCTAGCAGTGAACTCGGAACAAACTGTTTCGGGTTCACATTTTTTGTTAATTTTCTGATAGTCGTTCAAAGAAAGTATTATCATACAGATTCTTCTCTTTTTTCTTCTATGATAATTCTGGCAGTTGTTCCATGTTCTCCGGAAATGATTTCCATTTTTCCGCCACTGATGGCATGAAGTCTTGCCTTTACATTTTCGATACCTATGCCTTTGCGTTTTATCTGCTGTGCTGTGACATTGCTTTTTCCTGAGCCATCATCTATTACTTCGATGACAATTTTTCCGTCTTTTCGGAAAGTACGAATCCGCACTGTACCGCCTTGTTCATAAGTACCGATGCCATGCCGGACAGCATTTTCCACAAGCGGCTGTACACTTAGGGCAGGAATGAAAAAATCATCACATGCAATTTCATATTCCACAATCAGGCGTTCTTTATAGTTCTGCTGTTCTAAAGCAAGGTAGGCTTCAATATTGGTCATTTCCTGCTCGAAGCTGATTGTTTTGGTATCCCGCAGTACTTCAAAATGTGATTTCAGGTATAGTGAAAAATTTGTAAGGCTTTCGTAAATATCTGGATAATTCACACATCTTGCACGGAGAGCCATCAGGGAATTATTAATAAAATGCGGCTGTATCTGTGCCATTAATGTCTGATTCTTACTTTGTTCCAGAGACAGACGATTTTCTGCAAGGAGTATTTTTGTCTGTTCCAGTTCATAAACGTTTTTTATCATAAAATCTGATTTATTTTGTTCATACAGAAAAAATATAATCAATGCCATTACAAAAACAATCATATTGCTAAAATTTAAAGAAGTATAAAAACTTTCAATACAGCCCATCAGGGGAAACACATCTGCCGTGATAATCATTGCACGCAAAGAATGTTTTATTTCTTTGTGCTTAACCAGTACAACAATTCCGATAAATATAAATATCATAAGGGAGATACTTTGCCAAAGGCGATGTCCCCATAAGAATCGGAATTCATTCTTGTCATTTATCTGATAAAACAAAACTGGTGCAGCTATGGCTATTATCACCAAACCAATCTGTAAAACTTGAAATAAAAAAATTATTTTTTTAAATAATAGCATATTTATTTTTTCTGCAAGATATTTTTTGAATATCTGCAAAAGAAAAATATTATGCATGGCACTGATAACATAATAACAGCATAATCCGATTTGAAGTCCTTTTCTGGCAAGATATGTCTGAACCCCCTGAAAGGCATAGTTTACAATACCACACAAATTGAACAACAGAACAATAATATAAAATATCACAATATTTCTTGACATAGTCAGTTTTGTGTGAATACACTTATTTTTATTATAATTATAAATTTCAATCAATACCATTATTAGCAGCAATAAGATAAATATTTCATTCCAGCATTCTATTAAAATTTTTATAAACCTTAATATTCCGATACGTTCGAGCAGTTCCTGCATAAATCATTCTCCCTTTCCAAAAAAATAACCTCCAACTATGTTTTTATTATATATCATATGTCTGAAAATGTCAACACCTTACTATATTTTTATGAATATTGTTACCGCATGTTCCTGTCTTCTGCTTTTTTCCTGAATATATAAATCCACATCAGTATTTGTATATTATTGCTAAAATCATAAGAAAAAACTTTCTGATTATGGCAAAATTGATTTTTTGGAGAAATTAGACTTGAAAAAACAAGCAGAATATGATATGCTATTATTAATAACTATTTTGACGTGAATCTCTGTAATTTTTGCGTAAGTTGAATTGAGGGTGTATTATGAACCAAAAACATTATAAAATGGCAGGTCGTGTCATCGAAGTGACCTCGATTTATGAAAAAGTGCATACCTATTGTGAAGCCTATGCAACAGATGAACCTGCTGATTTTTCTGTCATTATTACACAGGAAGATATTGATTTTGAATATCAGCGGGAATTGCTGTGTGCAGAACATGAAGGTAGAAAGCCGCTGAATACTTCCGAGGAATACCGTGAGGAACTGGCAGTTTATCGTAAAATTGCAGAAAAAATGCCGGATTATGAAACAATTCTGTTCCATGGTTCAGTCATTGCTGTAGATGGCAGAGGATATCTTTTTACTGCAAAATCAGGTACAGGTAAATCCACTCATACAAGACTCTGGAGGGAAATGCTCGGAGAAAAAGCGGTTATGGTGAATGATGACAAGCCGCTGCTTCAAATCAGCAGTACCAGTGTGACTGCCTATGGCACACCCTATAACGGAAAACACCGGCTGGGCTGTAATATGTCTGTACCGCTCAAAGCAGTCTGCATTCTGGAACGTTCAGCGGAAAATCATATTGAAGCTGTTACTAAAGCAGATGCTTATGCAATGCTTTTACAACAGGTGTATCGTCCGCAGAATCCTGTACAGATGACAAAAACTTTAAAACTTGTAGACAGAATGGCAGAGCAAGTGGAATTATATCGGCTTGGTTGCAATATGAATATCTCAGCGGCAGCGATTGCCTATGAAGCAATGAAAGCATGATTTGCAATATTATGACATCTGCATAAAAAAACAAGCTTCCGGAATATTCGGGAGCTTGTGTTATGCTTTAAGAATTATTTTTATTATCTGGATTCGGATTTGGAGCAGGGGCTTGATTCACGACCCCATACTGATTCTGTGCCGGATAAGATTTTGGGAAAACATAGAGATTTGAATTTTGTGGCTGTGATTGATAAGAAGTTGGAATGGCATAAGGCTGGGGTGGCTGTGCTGGATAAGAGTTCGGAACAGCATAAGGCTGGAGTGGCTGTGCCGGATAAGAGTTCGGAACAGCATAAGGCTGGGGTGGCTGTGCCGGATAAGAGTTCGGAACAGCATAAGGCTGGGGCGGCTGTGCCGGATAAGAGTTCGGAACAGCATAGGGCTGGAACTGCGCCGCAGAAGAATAAACAGGATTTGAAACTGTACTTACATTTTGACTCTGTGTCTGCTGAAATTCTGATTTTTTCGGCAGAGTAATCGGCGCATGACCTGTTTCTGCGAGCAGAGTTTCGTATTTTTCTTTCAGCTCGCTGTATTCGTCTTTCATACGTTTTTTCAGGTAATCAAAACAATTTTCTTTCACATTCAGATGATAATGAATTGCATATGCCATGTCCCTGCATTTGCTGTAACCACATGCACCACAGTTAAGATTCCGAGAAGCCGGGTCTGTCTTATGCATCTGAATAAATATGTCTTCATACTCCTGCATTGTCAGATTTGCCCTGTGTACACTCTTGTCACGATAACTTGTCA
>AUXO016840683.1_pt1 | contig 17371 bp, 23 predicted proteins | sample 768731 | NCBI WGS metagenome assembly AUXO01 (sample SAMN02715735, study PRJNA202380) | gut metagenome | biome: sheep rumen | host: Ovis aries | place: New Zealand: Palmerston North
AATAACATCGTGGTACTTGACTGATGACGCTTGGCTACCTTTGCATAAGGAAAATCTAAGCGAACCCGCTATGAAAATGAAAGGCAACGGTAACGGCAATAGGTGACGAGGTATGTGCCAGTAGGTGCATAGAAGAGGTCGAACACCAGACAGCCCATAGGCATACCACAACTAAGATAAGCACCACCGGGCGGCAAAGATAAACGAGAGAAGTCCAATGCCCGGATAAAAGCAGCACCAAGTACGGAAGCACCGCATATCTTAGAGAAGAGAAGGGTGCCATCAGGATGACGGTGAGCCACACCAGCAGAGATAGGACAGGACGATTGGAACACGGCTCCGTTGGAAGGATGACCCCAAAAAAGAGAAAAGATGAAGGTCAGAGAATACGAGAGAGGCTTGTGACCTCCCAGAAGCATTAACAGGTTCACTTTTCAAAGACTGGAGAGGGCGGGGGTGTAAGTACCAAATGAGTGTTATTTGGTATGTTTCGAAAAATGTTTCATATTACACGCCAGTGTCACAGCAAAGCATTCACCATAGGAAGCAGCATCGGTAAAACGATGCGTTGGATGCCGAGCAGGTGTGACGGTACCAGGGACTAACTGCGGGATTCCTGCAGAATATCTGGTAGGACGTGAGGGAATGTGAAGGAAAAGGGTAACGTCTGTCAGGGTTTGCTACAGCAGTATGCCGTAGGAAAACGGCGATAGGTAGTTGCTCCGCTACACCCATCGACGCACTGTAAGGACATTGCCCTTTTCCTTTTAGCAGTCACGCCGTCCGTCAAGACAGACATTCTGGGGGAGTCCTGTCCGTTAGGAACACCATCGCCCTGAGAGACATCCGTATGTATGGCGACACAGATCCTTACCGTTGCCATCATATCCGGCGACAAGGCAAAGCACATTACCGTCAGTATTGGCGAGGCAGCTTTGCGCCTCCGAGTGAATACAGACAGTGATATGCAAAGCCGCCAGAGTGGGAATGATAGCGACAGTACGGATTGCCCTGGAGTGATACATACCAACTTACGGTTCATCCTCATTCACTTCAAAATCGTCAATCATCTGTCCTTAGATAGATTGACTATAGTTAGATAGATTATATATATATTAACTGCAGGCATCTAACGCACTCATTATCAGTATGTTGCAACACCATTTTTCACAGATAGGTAGGGAAAATTTCACAGATAGGTAGGGTTTTTTCACGAATAGGTAGGGTTTTTTCACAGATAGGTAGGGAAAATTTCACAGATAGGTAGGCATTTTTGTCGTAAAGCCACCCTATCATGATACGGTACATATATTATGCTTTTAATGCATCAAAAATCGAAATTTCACAGATAGGTAGGGAAATTTTTCACAGATAGGTAGGGAAAATTTCACAGATAGGTAGGGAAGTTCCATAGATGGGACAAACTCACCCTGTTTGATTAGTTATCCATGCTCAACTACTGAATTTTGCGTTTTTGTAAATAGTTGAAAATGAGCGTTTTACAAAATCCACTCAAAATATGCTCAAATTTCGATAAAATAATCGCTCAAAAATCGCTCAAAAATGGCATGTTTTTGATGAAAAATAAGCCTGATTTTGTGAAAAAATTGAGTTGATTTTTACGAGAAGGGTAAAATGAAGTGATTTTTAGCATTGTTTTTCTTAGGTTAGATTATAGAAACGTAATAACTAAATTTATAATATTATATGAATTTATCTCGTTTCTATAATAAATATTAGTTAAATTTCCGTAACGAAAGCACTAACTATAAATATTTTGTTGTACCTTTGCAGCAAAATCAAGGAATATGACGTTACGAGAAATTGAGAGTAGGTTAGAGTCTGAACAGGAAAAGCAGGGTGTTAGCTACACTTTCCTGGTAAAGAACGGTTTAGGATATTCTACAGTGAAGAAGATCCAGTCAGGCGAGAACTATCAGGTTCGCCGACTGTTTAATTATCTAAACTTCCTATGTTTATTTCTAATGGTCGATGACTATGTGATGCAAGATATCGAAGAGTTGGGTAAGTATTTATCTCAACGAAGAGTCAGCCATCATCTAACCCTCGGTCGAGTTGCCGGTGCCATGGGAACCTCCATCGGCATTGTCCAGAAGATAGAGAATGGTAAAGGGTATAACCGAGACAGCCTGATGAAATATCTGGAAGTCACTGGTGACGTTGATTTTGAGATTGTCGAGATGGTTGATTATTTTGATTAAAAATCGTGAGATATGGCAAATAAATCGAATAAAGTAGAGAAAGAACTTCTGAGAGTAATTAAGGAAAGTTCAAAAATCAAGTTGCCTGAAGAGTTCAGCGACATGATTCTAATGCCTTTTGAGATTTCGCTTATGCGCGGAGATTTCACGAAGATCCAGTACGATGTCATACTGAGTCTGCTGAGCAATCTTCGTGATAAGTTCCGTGATGTCATTGAAACGAAGAAGAAGATCGACGAGCTTCAGCAGTTAGGGAAAGCTGGTTTGAATGAACAACAGGAAAAACCTTCTGACACTGTTACGCAGATATTCTTTGATGAAAGCAAAAAGGAGGATTTCAAGAAACTCACTATTCCGCAGCAAAAAAGGAGTATAGTGAGGGAGTATGTTCAGCTTGAACTTTTCGCGGATGAGGAACAGACTCTGGCCGAAGAGTTTAAAATCCAGGAAGATTCGCTTGTCAGAAAATTCTATTTGAAGGAATTTGGTGTCAGCGACGAGCATTATAGTGCGCTGATAAGTGCCCTTAAAACAATGGCCTCCTTACCGGTGCAGATACCATATATTTCACCAACAGGAAAGGAATATGACAAGGTAAGGAGTTTTTGCACAGCCTATTTCCCGAAAGCTCAGCCTAAGAAGAATCACTATGTCGTGATTGAGATTGAAAGGAAAGTAGCCGAAAAACTTTGTAAGATGGATTTCGGATATCATATCATCAATAAAGCTGCTGCAAAGGAGCTTGGTGTTCAATCGAAATATACTGAGAAGCTGTATTTTTTCCTTAACGGCGAGAAGAAAAACGGTTTCAAGGAAATGACGATAGAAGAGTTACGCGAAGAGTTATCTGTTAAGAACAAATATAACAGTTGGGGTGCGCTAAAGCAGATTCTTGAACCGTCAATAGAAAATATCAACCTTTCTTGTACCGCAGGAAAGATAGACTTTTGGGTAAAGTACGAACCCATTTATTTAGGCACAAAGAAATGTGGTTGGCCGTCCAGGGTGAAGTTCTATATAAAGAACAGGGGAGAGGAAGATAACGACCTTGATCAGCAGCTTGAATTGAAGTCACGAGCCGAGTATGCTGAGTTTCGTGAAATTCTTCAGAATGACTTAAAACTACCCCCACAGGTAGTTTTAAGGATGTCGTCTCGGCTTACAAATGAAAATTGTTCTGATGCCGTCAACAAAGCAATTTCTATAATGGCTCAGGTTGACAATAACGAAAAGGTTAAGAAACCTGTTTCTTATGTGATAAAAAGTTTGAACGACTTTTTCAAGAACTATCAGCCGAAGATGAAGCCTGCCAACGATTCTTCCAGTAATGAATCGAAGAAAGGATTTTCGGAATGGACTGCAATGATGAGTGAGTTCTGCAAGGGTCTGGATGCAACGTCTGTCAACGAGACTATCAGCAGGATGTCATTTGGCGGTTTTGATCCGACAACCACCCCAAAGAAAACTCTCACAATCAATGTTCCCTCACATGATATTCAGCAAAGAATAGAGAACGATTACCGTGAAATGTTCCTCAGAATGTTGAAGAAACATTTCGGTGAAGGAATAGCAATCAAATTCAGTATCCCTAAAGAAAAGGAGGTAGCCAATGCCACAGAGTAATAACAGACAGCGTAGGGGAGATAATACAACTCCGGTTGATAATAACTTTGCCCATCTTCAGCCGCAGGCTCCTGAGGTTGAAAAGGCAGTCCTTGGTTCATTATTGATAGACAGGGATGCCTTTGGCATTATAGGTGATATTTTGAAACCTGAGAGTTTCTATGAGCCTCGTAATCAAATGATTTTTGATGCCATCCGTGAACTTATATTCGAGGGTGCGCCAGTTGACGTGCTGACAGTCACCGATAAGCTTCAGAAACTCGGCAAACTTGAAGAGGTCGGTGGTCCCAGCTATGTGGCAGAAATCAGCTCGCGCGTGGCTTCATCAGCCAATATTGAGTATCATGCTAATGTTGTTGCACAGAAAGCCCTTGCCAGGAATCTGATAAGTCTTACAAGTATAGCTCAGACAAAGGCTTTCGATGAAAGCAACGACATAGAAGAAGTCATACAAGAGGCAGAACAAGCCTTGTTTAGCCTCGCCGACAATTCTGGGCGCAAGTCATGTGAGTCTATGGAGACGATTATGACGGCTGTTGACTCCCAATTACATCTAAATGCTTCCGGCAACGGAATGACTGGAGTACCAACAGGATATACAAGGTTTGATGAGATAACTTCCGGTCTTCAGCCGACGGACCTTGTCATCATAGCCGGACGTCCAGCCATGGGAAAAACTGCTTTGGCGGTATCAATTATAAAGAATACTGCCATAGATCGAGATATTCCAGTCGGCTTTATGTCGATGGAAATGTCTAATGTTCAGGTTGGTAACCGTATCATGTCTAATGTCTGCAGCATTGAGGGAAACAAGTTCATGAATGGTCAGTTTGATCCTTCTGACTGGCTTCGCTATGATAAGAAGCTACCAGTAGTAAGAACTAAGCCCTTGTATGTTGATGATACTCCGAACATGTCTATATTCGAGTTAAAGACTAAGGCTCGCCGTATGGCGAGGGAGCACGGAATCAAGTTGCTTATCGTTGACTATCTCCAGCTCATGAGTGCTGCGGGCATCCGCTATGGAAATCGCCAGGAAGAGGTGGCTACCATATCACGTGCTTTAAAGGGATTGGCCAAGGAACTTAACATTCCCGTCGTAGCCCTGAGTCAGTTGAATCGTGGTGTAGAAAGCCGTGAGGGACTGGAAGGCAAGCGTCCTCAGCTGTCAGATCTCCGTGAATCAGGAGCCATTGAGCAAGATGCGGACGTGGTTGTATTTGTACATCGTCCTGAGTATTATCACATCTATAACGATGATAAAGGGAATGACCTTCACGGAAAAGCACAGATTATCATAGCAAAGCATCGTAAGGGTGCTGTTGACGATGTGCTTTTAAATTTCAAGGGACAATTCACGAGATTTGAGGATCCTGATGCAGACCGGAATGCTCCGTTCCTTGAAAAGAAGGATTTATTTACTTCAAGTTTAGAAACGTAAGAAATTATATATTGAGTATATAATGAATATATATTTAATCATAGGCGTAATCATATTGATTATAGCGGTTCTTGCTTATATCGCCGTAAGACAGCAGATAAAGTGCAAGGCCGTTGCCTTTGATGAAGATATAGATATATCGCTCACCTCCCCTACCCTTTCCAGCTATGACCAGGCAAAGGAAGCTGCTGAGGTTCAAAACACAGGTTCTTTTGAAGATATTGCATCCATCATTGACCGCCGGTATGATGACTGCTATATACCTGGGCGTGGAGAAAAGGAGGTGGAGGATTACTTTAGCGAGATATTCAATGAAGCCTATTCACTGAGAGACAGGCTTGAATCATTTCACATCGAGCCATCCTATAAGTTGGAGAAACTTATCAGTGATTATGGCTCCTTGCACAGTCTGATCGAGCGACACAATAAGGCCGTTATCAATGACAGGCTGGAGAGAAACAGACGTTTCTTTGATACTTGTCTGGCATATCCTTTGGATGACCAGCAGCGCAGATCCATCGTATCAGAGGAAGATAACTGCCTCGTGATAAGTAGTGCCGGCAGCGGCAAGACATCCTCCATCGTCGGTAAGGTGAAGTACCTGACTGACATCAGGAAGGTGGATCCTGAGAGAATCCTTCTCATCAGCTATACCAACAAAGCTGCTGCAGAACTGACGGACAGGATGGGAATACCAGGACTCAGGGGCTACACCTTCCACAAACTGGCACTTGACCTTATAGGACAGGTGACAAAGCAGAAGCCGTCGATATGCGAGAATACCGACGCATTGTTTGTTGGAATCTACCGCCATCTGCTGAAGACCGAAGACTTCCGTAAGAGTGTCTTCAGGTACTTCATCGACTTTCAGGATGATGAAGCAGACTGGGAAAAGCGAAAGAATGAGCGTAGGCAAGATCTTGCCGCTCAGAAGGTCACCAGACTGAAGGCCATGCTCCCGGACATGGACGGCAACGACATCTATGTGAAGAGTGTTCAGGAACAGAAGCTATGCTTCGTCCTGTCCAGCCTCGGTGTGATGTTCCGCTATGAGGAACAGTATGAGCACCGGGTGGCCGACGAGACACATTCACAGTACAAGCCGGACTTCTCGATATACTATGAGAGTCACGGCCAGTTGAAGCGAATCTATCTGGAGCACTTTGCCGTCGATGAACACAGTCTGGTACCGACGTGGTTTGCCAAAGAGAAGGGAATCACCTATGAAGAGGCAAACCAGCAGTATAATGATGGCATCACATGGAAGAAATACCTCCATGAGAAGTACGGCACTACCCTACTCTACACCAGCAGCGCAGATTTCAACTATTTCGACATAAAAGAAAAGTTGAAGGATATGCTTACCGCTGCCGGTGTGAAGTGCCAGGAGAAAACCATGGAAGAGTTATATGCAATGGTTTTGCCAGAGGGAAGCAAGCGAGAGAAAGCATTTATCCGCTTGGCCGTAACCTTCGCAACCCTGCTGAAGTCCAGCTGCAAGTCCCTGAGTGCCATACTGGCGAAGAATGAGGATGAAAGGACGGATTTCATCATCAGGAACATTTTCAAGCCAGTATATGACAATTACCAGGCTGAACTTCAAAAGAGAGGTCAGATAGACTTTACCGATGCCATCCTGACGGCAACGGAACTTTGTAGGCAATATCGTCCTGTTCAATATGACTATATCATTGTCGATGAGTTCCAGGACATCAGCGTTGACCGTTACCAGTTCCTGCTTGTCCTCAGAGCTGGTAATCCTCCGGCAAAGCTTTATTGTGTCGGTGATGACTGGCAGAGCATCTACAGGTTCTCCGGCAGCGACATGGCACTGTTCAACAGCTTTGAAGAGTTCTTCGGGCCAACGGACATGAACAAGATAGAGACCACCTACAGGTTCGGTGAGCCGTTGGTGGGCTATTCCTCCTGGTTCATCCAGAAGAACGCAGTCCAGATCAGGAAGAATATTCACCCGTTCAGTGACCAGACAAAGACAGAACTGCTTTTCCAGCCGTATGACAGGAATGAGTATTGCAACATCATCGGTCATCTGGTGGCCACCATCCCTGCAGACAAATCCATTTTCCTGCTTGGTAGATACTCATTCGATGACTATTATCTGTCCTTCATGTATCAGAGCATCAAGGAGGCCGGAAAGTTCTTCTATGTCATTAACGGCAGGAAGATAGAGTTCCTGACGGCGCACAAGTCAAAAGGGCTGGAAGCGGACTATGTTATCATACTACAGTGCAACAGGGATGTTTATGGGTTCCCGTCGATGGTCAGCGATGATCCTGTCCTCGATGTGGTACTGACTAAGAGTGATAAATATCCCCATGGGGAAGAGAGAAGGCTTTTCTATGTTGCCATTACGAGGGCAAAGAAACAGACGATTGTTATGTATGACAGGCGATTTCCTTCTGTCTTCGTGGATGAGTTCTTGAACCCAGAAAAGGTGAATGAAGAGAACCAGACACTACACCCAAACGCCAACAAGCGATGGTCACGAGCAGAAGACCAGTTCTTGTTGACCCTGCATAGTGAGGGTAAGACTGTCAAGCAGATATCCCAGAAGATGGGGAGAAGTCAGACCTCCATCATCATGAGAATGGGAAAGCTGGGAATAGGATGATTTCAATTATATAATAATTATATAATAAATATATATTGATTATATGGACGATTACGTTTTCTCATGGGCGCAGGATTCAACTGGCAAGATGGTACACATCGATAGTGTGGCCAGAGGAAAGTCATGCGGATGTCACTGTCCTCATTGCAAGGAGCCTTTAGTGGCCAAGCATGGCGATATAAAGGCACATCATTTCGCCCATCACAGCGAAACACGCAAGGCCACCCTTGAAATCTGCTATGCCGTCATCCTTTATAAAGTAGCAGAGCAGTTGATACAGACTCACAAGAAAATTCATGCGCCGTCCTATTATGGTATTTTTCCGGAACAGGACATAGAATTTTCAGAAGTGAGGGTTGACAGTCAGTATGAACGGTATGACAAGCAGCCAGACGTCATAGCGACTGGTACAGACGGTAAAGAGTATCTGATTGAGTTTGTATTTGCCCATAAGGTACAACACAAACAGCCGTTGGACTACAAGAACCTGACTTGTCTGGAGATAGATCTGGCTCGTCAGAATCTTCAGACCATTGAAAAGTTCCTGTTCACATCTAACGAGGATCGTAAGTGGTTGAACAACGAGAACTATTTCACGATTATCGAGGAACGGTATAAACGCGCTGGTAAGGCGGTGAGGATTGCCAGAGAAAGAGAATGTGCTACATGTCCTATAAAACACGAGTGTATTGGAGTGAAACCCAAAAACTCCCCTACCCCATTAATCATTGAAAACGATGGGAACGAATATCGTCTGTGTAAAATTCGGGAATACGATATTACCCTGAAGAGGTTCCAAGATGAAGAAAGGCGTAAGGCCGAGCAAGAGCGATTAAGGAAGATGTCACTGGAAGACAGATTGGCAATTTTGCCGGAGCGTTCACTTATGCGAGTTGCATACTTCACCGATGGAACTGTCAGGATCAATGAGAAATGGAGCAGTAAGAAGTTACACGAAAGATGGTGTTCTGACAGCATTCTTGAGTTTACCATTGATGCCCCTGGCAATCCATCCTCGATAGCCGCTATGTATATCCGCTATAAAGGTCACAATCTGAAAGACTGTATCATGTGCGAGTTCTGCCATGACGGCTATTGCTATAAGAATGTCGATCAACCTGATGCCTGGCAGTGTCGGTCATTTATTGTTGCATCACGACTTAGGGTTTTAACAGCCAGTGGTTTCAAACAATGGATAGTTGAAACATAGTCTAAAAAGAGTTTTATTATATACTCGTTATATAATGAACTAATAATAAATATATAATTATTGTTAAAGGATTATATATTATTCAGAATTTTTTTGTATCTTTGTACCCAGATAAACGAAGATTCAATATGAAGCAGACTTTAGACAAGTTACAGAAGATTGAGAGTCAGATGGAGGCCATTGGCGAGAATATCCGTCGTGAAGGTCAGGTGTACCAGGCAGAACTGGAGGAACGCCAGCATCTGGGACTCCATGGAGAGGATGCCATCCGTCACTACAACGAATGGATGAAGAAATATGGTATGGAACACTTAATGGTTAAGGAGGATTGACTATGGCACCGGAAGAGTATATTGAAAAGCTGAAGGAGGCGCAGCGCACCCTCGACATGGTAAAGAATGATCTTGACCGTGCCATCGACAAGATGCAGCGACGGATAGAGACGGGATATGAGAGTATGGAACAGGACAGCCGTCTGGCAGCTCTGGCAGGCCGTGAATACGTTAAGCTGGCTGACAGCAACATCTATGAGGCAGCAACGGCAAAAATAGAATATTGATTAAGTATATAGTAATTATATAAAGAGTATATAATATGGGGAAGTACCCTTACGCATCTACAAGCGACCGTACCGAGCTGCAATGGCTGAATGAAGGCTATGTCATCAAGCGTGGCCGGAAAGGTATTGAGAAGTACACAAGCGGATCTTCTCAGCACACAGCCATCTACTACGGCGAGAGTGACGTAAGGAAGGATGAAGAGAGAGCTGCTGCCATTCTCGAAAAGAGGCACCAGGCGAAACTCCTGCAGCAACGGAAAGCCCGTGCCGCTGAAAAGAAGTACCACGATACCATCAAAAAGGAATGGCAGAAGTATCTCAGGAAGGTCAAGAAGATTGTTGTCTTCGACACTGAGACCAGCGGACTCAATGCCGGTACGAATGTTATCCTGTCGATATCCTGGCAGGTTCTTGACAATAAGCTCCGGAAGATAAGTGAAAAAACGTACTTTTTCGACTGGCCATCAGACGAAAGACGTATCACCGATGAAGCAATCCATGTGAACGGTCTGACGAAGGAGAGGCTGGCAGAACTTGGAACCTCAGACAAAGCAGAAGCCCTACAGGAGTTCGCGGACGTCATTACCGATGCCGACTTGCTTGTGGCACACAATGGCGGTTTCGACGCAAGGTTTATCAAGGCCGATGCAGTAGAGATCGGTGTGAGAATATTTTTCCAAAACAAAGATCTATGGGACACCATGCACCGCATGACGAGGTACTGCGCCATTCCTGGCTACCATGGAGATTACAAGTGGCCCAGACTGTCAGAACTGGCAGACAAGCTAAAGATTCGCCAAAGCGATATCGACTACCACCAGTCTGCAGCCGATGTAGAGGTGACGGCCAGATGTTTCCGGGCTATTGTGCAGCGTGGAATAGTTTCAGTTTGAATTGGTAACAATTTCAAAATACAGATATGGCAAAGAAGAGAAAAAAGAAAGAAATAACGCTTTTGGCGGAACCGGCATTATGTGCCGGGTTGATGACAGATATGTTTGATGGTATCTTCAAAGATATCAACCTTGAAGATTTCCATTGTTCTGACGATTATTATATCTGTATCACGCCAGAGCTTGCAGCACACCTGTATGAGCATTGTGGGTGTGAATTTGATTCAACGAATGATGAAGACAAAGAAGCCTGGATAAAAGATATAACAGGGCAGTATATGTACGTATCGTATTTTGATGCTCCGGTTACCATTGAGGAACTTATGCTGATGGATAATATAGGTAGCAGTTCAGATTGGCAAATCGATACATGGGGTGAGAATGTTTTTAGTAATTTTTATTGGTGGATAGATGTAATTGCCAGTGATGACAGCATAATGTTTGGGAATTACGAATGGAGAAGTCTCCTTCAGAGTCTTGGCTTAATGTCGCGGATGGTGAAGTCTGGAAAGCTTACCATAGAAAAGGCTTGGGATATAATGAACGACCAAAAGACAAATGACGGCAGTCTTTCTTTCGATGGATGGAGAGCATTACCGATGCCTGAAGATTTGACTTTGGACAACTTCATGCACTATGTGTTCAAAGACATATTTGAAACCCTGTATGGCAATATAGAATTCCTTTCCTATACATCCGGCATCGGTAAGGAATATTTTTGGGTTCTGAACCAGGAGCTGGTTGATAAGTATCTGGAGCGAGAATCAGATGATGAGTATATACGCCTTTCTGAGAATCTGGGTAAGTACGTATATGCCTCCTGGGGTGGTGATCCTTTTACCGTTGACGAAATGCGGAACTTTTATAAGTGGAACGGCCTCTGCATCTTTACGGAGGATTTACTACTTGCCAGATATCGCGATCTTCCGGCATATTTTATTCCTGGACGGGAAGTGAAGTGCTCGAATTTTATGGGAACCGATATTATAGATTACATACTGATTGCTCACAAGTTGGCAATCCTAAACGGAGAAACCGACGAAGAGTTTTCTAAGAGATTCCATTATATAAGAAATATATAATAATTATATAAGTTATGAATAAAATTATCGCATTCGCCAACCAGAAGGGCGGGGTAGGGAAGACCACTCTGTGTATTCTCTTCGCCGACTACCTGGTTTGGAAGAAGAAGGGTGTGGTGCTGCTTGATGCTGACGATCAGCGGTCAGTAACCACTAAAAGAGAAAAGGATGTGGAGTTCTTCGGCGAGGAACCTCCCTATGAAGTGCAGCATGTGGGAATACAGGATGTTAACTACATGCAAAGGCTGATGGCCAACGCCAGGCAGATTGATGGCACTGTCATCATAGACTGTCCTGGTAATGTAAGGGATGACGGACTGCTGCCGGTATTCACCCAAGCAGATGCCATTGTCATTCCATTCGAGTATGAGGATATCTGTCTGGAGGCTACGACGGACTTTGTGAACCTGCTGAACACCATCAAGCAAAAGGTGGGAGGGTCGGCAAAGTACATTTTCGTACCGAACAAACTCCAGTCCTCCTTTGGTACTGCAGCAGAGGTCTCGATGTGGAAACAGTGCGCAAGCATGTACGGAATGGTTGGTAAGGTCATGCCGAAGGTTCCACAACGTGCGAACTTGAAGCGCATCGATACCTACGACATCACACCATCCCAGAGAGAGATCCTTCGGGCTACATTTGAGGGTATCATCAAAGAATTGAATATATAATCAGTATATAACGAATATATAATAAATATTATGGCAGATAATAAGAGAAGAGAGCCATCCGCTCCAAAGGGTATTAGTATGTTGGGTATGCTGCAGGAGTCGCAGCAGGCCAGTAAGCCTACAGTGGCCATGCCTGAGCAAGAGCAGACAAGTCCTGTCCAGGAACCCACATTATCAGACGGTGAACTATGGAATAAGTTTCTGGAGAACATGATCAAGTACACTGGAGTGAAGGAGCAAGGCTCTGCCGTTTGGCTCCCCAGTGACGTAAAGAAACGTCTCGATGATTTCCGGGCAACAGCCAAAAGGAACATTCCCATCAGGACACTCGTGTCTGCAATAGTCATGGCCTTCCTCGACGAAAACGAAAGCAAACTAAAAGAGTTGTAGGTATGAGTCATGAAAAGCGGGTAGATAAGCACTTCTGTTTACTCTGTATAGGGGCAAAATGGTTGCGTGAAGAAAAAGAGAATCCTTCCCTTCAATTCTTCAATGGGTGGAGACATATTCACGCAGGTCCCGTTTTTCATTATTCAGAACGCCCAGATATATTTGCATTTAATGGGATAGCAACTTTATGCATTGAAGTGAAATTAAGTAAAGCCTCGTTCTATAATGACAAGACAAAAAAATGCATGCAGCCCACTTATCAAAATAAGATGGGAATGTATCGATGTTATTTGGCCCCGAAAGGTATATTGACACATAAGTCTATTCCGGAAGGATGGGGACTGCTTGAATGGAATGAACACGACAATTCAATAGAAGTAACCATTCCTTGTTCTAAGAAATGGAATCCAACTGAAGGGGACATTTATGCTATTGGTGAATTTGATAGATATATGGATTTTGGGAGAGTATGACTGACGAGAATTGCTTGTATTGCAACAGAGAAGGGGAATGTACTAAGGGTTTGCCCGGTACTCCCTGCGAGATAGAAGGATGTGTGGCACATACTCCTGTTGGTTATCTGTCATGGGGAGATATGACCGATAAGGAGAAAAGTGATTTCCTCTGGGACATATCCCACCAAGAAGCATGTTCAAAAATGTCAGGAGTTAGGTGAACATAGCGGACTGCGCCCGGAACTGTGATAACCAGGCATTGCACAAGTGTATAAAAACGACTGAGTATTGAAGTAGGACTTAAATATACAGTATCTATGTACGACGAAAAGAAAATCAAAAGCATTGTCAGTAAGGTTTGTAAGACCTACGGGCGAGTAAATCTGTTCCATTACAACGGAGAGAGGGCAGAGGGGATTTCCTTCGTGGTTACTGATATGGTGGATTCATGGTGGATTAATAGAATAATAGAAGCCATCAATGAAGCATACCCAGACCATGAGAAGTTAGGCGGGTTCAGAATACAGAACGGGAAACATCAGGTTCCATGTCCAGGAGTGAAAAAGACTCAGGAGGATGACTGTGTGGAAATCCGTCTGGAGTACGTAAGCTATGGCGATCATTATCTATGAGAGTTGGATATGCCCGTGTGAGTACCACATCCCAGAACCTCGATATGCAGGTGTCAGCCCTTACCGATGCCGGATGTGAGAAGATCTACACCGAGAAGGTAAGTGGAGTAGGGGACAGGACGGAATTAAAGACCGCCCTGGAGTTCCTGCGTGACGGTGACAGTCTGGTAATTTATAAGTTGGACCGATTAGGGCGCAACATGAAGGATTTACTGGCAATCATCGAGCAACTTCAAAAGAGAAATATTAGTCTGGTATCACTCCGGGATAACATCGATACAGGCAGCACCACCGGCAAACTAATAATGCACATCTTTGCCAGCCTCGCCGAGTTTGAACGCGACTTGATAAAAGAGAGGTCTGCAGAGGGTAGGAGAGAGGCCAAGAAAAAGGGTGTCAGATTTGGCAGGCCGAAGCAACCGAAGCCAGAAAAGGCGAATATGTGCGCCCAACTTTACCGCAACGGTAACAGTGTGTCTGCCATCATGCGCACGACGGGCATTAAGTCTCGGAACACAATATATAAGTACCTCCGTATGGAGGGTATTGAGGTTCATAGCGGACTGCGCTCAAAGTTATAATTAAATATATATTATATAATACATATGGAAACAAAGAATGAAAGAATAGAAGTCGTCAGATATCTCAATGAACTTCGACGGTTCGGTAGGAAATCATTTGAATGGTGGGATGACTCTGCCTTTCAGCTTATGATTTCAAACGAATATCTGAAGGTTGAAAGCTTTCCAGAGCATGTATTGGTAGGTATCAGATGTCATGAAGACAAATGGTTTAGGGTAACAGATGTTGCCAAGTTCCTTAGTCTGTGTCGTAAGACATGGGGCAAGGATGCACCCATTCTGAAAGCAAACATTGTAAGTGACAAACGACAGATATTGTATCTTGTTTGGCGCGAGGAACGGCAGTTCTGGTCTGAATGCGAAGAGTACCTACATGCTACTGCAGATTTAGAAAAGCCATCAGCCAAGGTTATTCAGATGCGCGTCAACGATGTTTTGAATGTTAAATACTCCGAATAATTTGTATATATCATATATATTATGTATATTTGCACCAAAATTCAGAGAATTATGGATGCAACAGTTAGGAAAACGACCTCCAAGCCTGCTATGAGGCGTAAGGTCATAGACATCAAGCCAGACACATTTAGGGGACTGTCTGTTATAGCCGCCAGTCGTGGCACCAACCTGAAAAAGTTCATTGAGACCAGTCTTGATGAGATTGTCGAGTCATACGATGATGCTGCAGTATACAGGTATCTACAGCAGACGGATCCTGAAGGTATGGAAATGCTCAGTGATGAAGAGCAAGCCGCCTTTGAAAAGAAATATGGGCTATGAAAATCAAGATTTCAAAGAGCTTTTCCAAGGCGATAGACCGACTATCGGGCAAACAACTCAACAGTGTGCTCGATGTCATCAAAGAAGTTAAGGCGGCGCAAGGTATTGAGGACATAACTGATTGTACCCGTCTTGTAGGATATCATTCAGTATACCGCATTCGCATCGGTGGCTACCGTGCATTTTTCACATTTCATATCGAGATAGTCGACGATGTGGTGAATTTCAGATACCTCGTGTCGAGGGGCCAAGCATATACAAAGAAAGTAGAGACTGAATTGAAGCGCTTGGACGACTAAAAGGTAAGAGAATTTGCAAATTACAAAGAAATTTGTACTTTTGCACCCGAATACGAGAGTATTCCGTCCAGACCCAGTGTAGGTGACGACGTTAAAAGGTTTCGAGTTGTGCGGAAACCGCAACCACGATTTGGGGTCAACGACCCGCTGACAGCGCGAGCTTCAGCATTCCACGGAGGGAAGGGCCTCCAGTTTCCAAATTAATCAGGGAGTGCCTTCATAGGTGGCGGCTCACTCCTTAACGGAAACAGGTTCCTACTGGCCGACCAGGGACACAACTCGAAAAAAAATGAATAAGAGTGTTTTTACAAAGTTGATGATGCTGGCCCTGATGGGCTGCATGTGTATCACCTTCACGGCCTGCGGCGGTGATGATGACGATGACCTTCCCGGACAGGAAGTGACGGGTTCGGTTACTTATTACGAGCCTTGTTTCGATTGGGGGTCTACAGCCGACCACGTGAAAGAGTACATGTCGGGCTGGGATCTGGTTGAAACCAGTAACGACTATGCCCAGATGTATTCCAACGGCAGGAATACTACGACTGTCACTTACGCCTTCCTTGGTCGCAACCATGGCCTATCTATGGTTACCGTCACCTACATCACCGGCAATGCGAACTACATCATCTCGGAGATTCAGAAGCGGTACGGCATGACGCTTACGAAAGATGATGAGAGTAGCAAAAAGGGGGATACGGTATACTCTGGTACCGGCACGATTGGCGGTAGAACCATAGCCGTACTACTACATAGCACCAGTGCCACCGTCACTGTGATTTACGGGATTCCTGATTGACACTGCCATGAGCAAGGAACTGTCATATTATCGACTGTACCTTAAGAAGTACCTGGTCGATACCGATGACCCTCGGAAGGATGTCGATGACTTCATCGAGGCCCGTGCAGAACTGGCCGAGAAGGAGTTTGAGGAACGTCGGCGTGACGGTCTGACAGTCGATCAGGCCCAGGAACGTGCCATAGCCGTACTGATGGAGGGTGTAGAGTAAACGACACATGATATGAGCTGCTGCCTGTTGGAGGATCGTGCGATTAAGTTCGTGTTCTTCGACTCCAATGGTGGCAGCTCATTAAAAACAAACAAAGAAATGAAGTTTCCTAAGATCATTCCATACAAGGAGTTACTTATCAAGCGGCATCTGGAACATGTGGCCGCGTCGAGGTTCACCCGAGAGCAGGCTATCGAGATAGCGAAGCCGTACCACCTGGAGCAGGAGGTGACGGACTACATCGACATCTACGGTCAGTCTCCAGACGATGCCCTGCACTATTGGGATATCTATCCCTTTGATACTTAAACTATAGACATGTCTATAATTCTATGTGTCAGGAATTTTTATTTCACCCCAAAAAGGGAGGTATGACTATACCGGTAGGGTCGTGAAATGCTGTGTATGGCCTTCCTGTGAGGTCATTTTTCCTTCCGGCATCGGTAAAATGCCCGTTTCAGCAAATTTCTTTACACCTTTGTGAAGGTCTAAAAATCCTGTTCCCGTTTCATTTTTACCCGTTTTGAGGTGTTTTACCGCACTTGATGGTCGTTAAAACGTTAATATATGACTTTTTATTTTTCAGGAAGTCGAACCACGAAGATACTTTGTATCTTTGCGGGAAATAAGTCTTATGGAAAATTCAGAAAAAAGCAAACCAGAATTTCGGGTGATAATCGCAGGAACGCGAGATTTCAGCGACTATCAGTTGTTGCGTGATAAATGCGATGCCATCCTGTCCGCAAAGAGACAGGACAGCAAGATAATTATAGTTAGTGGCACTGCCAGAGGTGCCGACCGTCTGGGCGAACGCTATGCCAGGGAGCGAGGCTATGAGATTCGGCAGTTCCCTGCAGACTGGCTCAATGATGAGAAGAAAGCCGGTCCAAT